>Ga0307995_1000289_pt1 | contig 35418 bp, 40 predicted proteins | sample EllFjometagen262_FD_203132 | JGI IMG/M metagenome (GOLD analysis project Ga0307995, IMG submission 203132) | Marine microbial communities from Ellis Fjord, Antarctic Ocean - #262 | ecosystem: Environmental > Aquatic > Marine > Unclassified | place: Southern Ocean | collected 2014-11-02 | reverse complement strand
ACCTGCCCTCCTATGGACGCCTATCTCGAAGACTAGAGGTCCTTTACGACTACAACTTAGATCCCGCCTACTGATATCGGGCTGGATCAAAAGCTGATAAGTCGGCATTGCTCGGAGTATTGCTGACCATATCTGCGATAAGTCGCCCGGTTTTTGGGCCACCGGTCAGACCAACATGTTGATGACCAAAGGCGATATGGGCATTGCCGCAAGTCGTGGCGGGGCCAATAACCGGCAAGCTGTCACTGGTGGCTGGCCTGCGTCCCATCCATTCCGTCAAATGGTCATAGGTGAGGTCTGGAAACAACGCTTTGACCTGCCGTTTGACCAAAGCAATGGGCGCCTCTTGGGCCGGCGCATCGTCACTTGCAAACTCAACCACGCCAGCGCAGCGAATACGCCCTTCCATGGGTGTCACAACAAACTTGCCAGCCACCACCATCATGGGGGCCTTGGGCATCATACTCGGCGCATGCAGCTCAATGTGATAGCCCCGCTCACTTTCAAGGGCTATCTTCTTGATCCCTAGTTTCTTAGCCACCGGACCAGACCATGCGCCCATCGCAAGAATTAGGTGATCGCCGGATATCCGGCCTTGATCGGTGATCAACGCACGGCATTGACCGTCTTGCATCTCAATATCTTCAATCTGAGCGGCAACCATCTGCCCGCCTTCCGATTGAAAATGCTCAAGCAAAGCTTCCAGATAGGCCCCCGGGTCAGAGATTCGGCCATGATTTTTGTAACAGGCCACCTTGGCAAATTGATCCGGATACATCGGATCACGCTCGGAAAATTCCGCGCCATCTAACTCTTCAATTTCAAATCCATGCGTGCGGCGTAGATCTCGGGTCCAACTATCGGCGGCAAAGCTGTCTTGTGTGCCGTAACCGAAACAATAATCATCATCGCTGATAAACCGTTCAGCTCCAGTCCCTGCGGCCAAAGATTGGTGCTGTGTATGGGTGTCACCCAGCAGATAGGACATGTGTTTTGCATAGTGCTGCACATGATCCATCCGCGCAAAGCTTAGGTATTTGGCCAAAAACGGCAAAAGCTGCGGCAGATAGGCCCATTGCAAAAACAACGGCTCATTCCGGCTAAACAGCATCTTAGGTGCTTTTTTCAGCAAACCAGGGACAGAGACTGGGATCAGTGCCCCAGCCGCCAAAACTCCAGCATTGCCAAAACTAGTTCGCGTACGGTTTTCCATACGATCAACCAAAGTCACGCTATGGCCGGCTCTTTGTAGCCAAATAGCGGAGGACACACCGACAATGCCTGCACCGGCAATAACAACATGCACCATAACGATACCCTTATAACCCTAGCAAACTAAGTTTGCCCATAGCCCTGCACCTGCACAAGCAATTTCTGCTTAAAGCTAGTAGGAAAGTTTATTGTACTGTCAGAATCAAATTCTTGAAGCGTTAGGCAAGCTAGGTTAACGTTTTGGTCACGGCGGATCGCCGGCAAGGAGAAAAATCATGAACTTGAAAAAAATACTACTAGCCACCACTACCGCAACCCTAATATCGGGCGTTGCTATCGCAGCTGACGATGGTTTGGTTGTTTTCGATTGGTCTGGCTATGAGGACGAGGGCTTTTTCCAAAACTACGTCATCAAGCACGGTGGCCCACCTACTTATGCCTTCTTCGGTGAAGAAGAAGAAGCCTTTCAAAAATTGCGCGCAGGCTTCCGAGCCGACGTATCCCACCCCTGTAGCCAATCCGTGTCCAAATGGCATGAGGCCGGCTTGTTGGAGCCACTGGACACGTCACGTATCAACCTTTGGTCTGACGTGAATACGCAGATGAAAGAAGCCTTCAAAATTGATGGCAACTATTACATGCTGCCGATGGATTGGGGCACAACTGCACTTACATATCGAACCGATATGGTAGATGTCGCTAAGATGAATTCTTTGGCGGTATTTCTTGATCCAGCCTACAGCGGCCGTATCGCCTTACCAGACAACGTGGATGACATATATGCATTGGGCTATTTGGCCACTGGTGTTACGGATTGGACCAAAGCCACGGATGCAGATTTTAAAGTTGCTACGGCATGGCTTCGCCAAGCACACCAAAATGTAAGAACTTATTGGGCAGATGGCGCAGAACTGTCCCAATTAATGGGCAGTGGCGAAGTAATCGTGTCGTGGGCATGGAGTGAAACGCCTGCGACAATGGCTGCGGAAGGCCTGCCGATTGAGGCCAACCGATCCACCGTAGAAGGCTCCTCGAGCTGGTTCTGTGGTTATGTCAATCTAGCCAACGGTCCAAACTCAGAAGACAAGATGTATGACTTCTTCAATGCGTGGATGGATCCAGGTTCTGCAGATTACATAGTGTCCGAATGGGGCTATGGCCATGGCAACGAAACGGCGATGGCTGCCATCGGCTCAGAAGCCTTGAATGACGCAGGTTTGGGCCCAGTTGACGTGCCAGTCTTGGCGCAGGTTCCGATGAACCAACAGCTGCGTGAAAAGATGATCGCTGAGTTTGAAAAAATAAAAGCTGGGTTCTAAAATCTGCCAGAAGTTAGTAGATAAAAGGGCACCTTCAGGTGCCCTTTTATTTGGGTTACCGTAACAAGAGAAGAGACGAGGCACTCCAGCCCACCCGCGCGTTTTCACCCACAGCCAACACCGTGCGTCCTGCAGTGTTGCGCATGGTTATGGTGATGGGCTCTTCTTTGAAGGGCAATCTAACATCATAATAGGTCATATCGCCATAATAGAAGACTTCAGACACCACAGCTTCAATCTCGCGTTCTGCAGTTTGAGAGCCGGTTAGAATAGTCAACATCTCCGGGCGCACGCCTGCGGAGTTGCAACCCTCAATCCCACCTGTTGCTTGAGACAGCGACAGCGACAGCTTGCCTAAGGACTGTACGTCAACCTCAACGGTATCACCCGAGGTGCTAAGGATTTTAGCATCTAGAAAATTCATCATACCAATAAAGTTGGCAACTCGCCGCGAACAGGGCTGGCCATAAAGCTCCTGAGGTGTCGCCACCTGCGCAATTTTACCGTCGAACATAACCGCAATGCGGTCCGACATGGTCAGCGCCTCTTCTTGATCATGGGTCACCAGAACAAAGGTAATTCCTACCGCCCTTTGCAGGCGGCGCAATTCGGATTGCATTTGCTCGCGCAGTTTCTTGTCCAAGGCTGAGAGCGGCTCATCCAACAACAGCACCCGAGGTTTGAGCACCAAAGCTCGGGCCAAAGCAACCCTTTGGCGTTGACCACCTGACAAAGCATGTGACGCCCGGCCTCCGAAGCCCTCCAACCCCACCATGGCAATCGCCTCGGCCACGCGAGTTGTGATCTCAACCTTCGGCAACCGGCGTGCTTTGAGTCCATAGGCCACATTCTCGGCCACGCTCATATGCGGGAAAATAGCATAGCTTTGAAACACCATATTGGTAGGTCGCTTATTGGCCGGCACTCCCTCCATCGTTTTACCATCAATATACAAGCTGCCCGCAGAAGGTGTTTCAAACCCAGCAATACTGCGCAGCAATGTGGTTTTGCCACATCCCGACGGGCCTAACAGCGAAAAAAATTCTCCAGTCTTGATGTCAAGATCAACCTGTGACAATGCCGCAAAATCACCGAAGAATTTATCAAATCCTTTCAGCTGAATGATTGGCTGTGTCATAGGAAACCCCCTGAATTTTCAATGCCTGTTTTACGGACGCCCCGACGGCGGAAATAATCGGCGATCAACAGTAAGCTAATCGACAACACAAGCAAAATTGTCCCCAAAGCCATCAAGCTTGGCAGTTTTTGCGGAAAGCGCAATTGGCCCCAGATATAGACCGGCAAAGTTGGTTCAGTGCCCGCAAGGAAGAAGGCAATAATAAATTCATCCAAAGAGATGGTGAAGGCTATCAACAAGCTCGCGACGATCCCCGGCATCACCAAAGGCAGGATCACCAGCCAAAAAGTATTCCAACGGGTTTGGCCCAAATCAAATGACGCCTCTTCAAGGCTTTGGTCCAAATTCATGAAGGCTGACGAGAGGATGGCGATGCAAAAAGGAGTACAAATTAAGATATGGCCTAAAATAATGCTCCAGAGCGACAGTTCAAACCCCATCTGTATGATCACCACCAGTAAAGACACCCCAATGATAATCTCTGGCAGCACCATTGGCAGCATGATAAACCCCATGATAGAGCGACGACCGGGGAATGAAAAACGGGTGGAGGCGCGGGCAGCCAGCACCCCAAAGAGGGTTGAGAAAATCGCCGTTGTCACGGCAATCATCAAGCTGTTGCGCACCGCTACATGCAGCGAATCTGTGGTTTGCAGAACGGTGAACCATTTGGTGGTGAAGCCTTTCAACGGAAACGATACAACACTGCTGTCATTGAATGCGAAAACCGGCAACAAAATCGCGGGCGCGTAAAGAAACACCAAGAAAATACCCATGTACCATTTGAAAAAATGACCTCGGCCCAGCATCACTTCGCCCCCCGTATGTATTTTTTGTTCATCCAGATAAAGATGAGCGCCACGCAGGTTACAATCGCCATGGCTGAAATCGCCAACGCCGCCCCTAACGGCGCATTATTTGCCTTCTTGAACTGTAATTCGATCATATTTGCAATCATCAGCCCGTTGGGCCCGCCCACTAATCGCGGTGTAACATAGTCACCAATGGTCGGAATAAACACAATGATCGTGGCAGCAATCACGCCGGGCATCGACAGAGGCAGGGTCACCCGGAAAAACCGACGCAATTTGCTGTCACCTAGATCTTCGGCCGCTTCGATCAAGGACCTGTCCACCCGCTCAAGCGCCACAAAAATAGGCAAAATAGCAAAGGGCACCCATGCATGCGCCAAGGTCAGAACCACAGCGTTTTGATTGTAGAGTATGAAGCTCAAAGGCTCTTCAATCAAACCCAGCCCCATCAAACTTCCGTTTACCACGCCGTTATAACCTAAAATCACTTTCCAAAGAAAAATGCGCATCAAATAGCTGGTCCAAAACGGGATTGTGATCAAAAAGATCCACATAGCCTTCCGTTTGGGCGGGACATAAAACGAGATGAAATAGGCCACAGGGTAGGCCAGCAACACGGTCATCGCCGTCACCATCATCGAAATCTTCAGCGAGCGACCCATCAAATATTGGTACATAGGCTCGCTCCAAGCCGTTTTGTAATTGTCCATGGTGAAGGTACGGTGCAAGGTCAGATAGTCTTGGGTCCAGAAACTCAGCGCGACAACTAATACCAAAGGCACTGCGAGCAGGAGCAATGTAAAAGCCAACGTTGGACTGATAAGGAACAATCCCTGAGCGCCCTCGCCCCGCCGCCATTTTTGAAACCATGTCACCTAGGTGATCCCTTTCGCCAAAATATCTGCGTTCTTCCTCGCCATCTTGCCCAGTTCGGGCACAGTGGTTTGCTCCATGACTGGCAGCAAGCGCCGCAAATGATCATGATATGTTTTTACACCATATTCTAGATCAGAAAACACAACTCCGTCATAGGCAGACGATTTTGTGGCCTCGCACGACCAAACCATTAGCATCTGATCTTCTCCGCCGGTATCGCGATCAATTCGACCACTCAAATAACGCGCCGCTTTCATTTGCCGGCTCTCATTTGGCCTACGATAACACATACCGCGTTGCAGGGTTTCAGTGGCCGATTTGGGCAACTCTTGGTAGAAAATTACACTGTCGGGATAGAGCCCTAAGACGAAATTAGGGAACATGCCAAAATAGATCCATTGGCGCTGCTGAGGCTGAGGAAGATGCGTGGCCTCCGGCAATATTTCACGATATTTACGCACGCTCCAGCGGTGACCATAGGCCTCGTTGAACGTGCCGACAGAGCGTGACGTGCCCTTGTCAAAAGGTTCATCAAAATAGCCGTCTCCATAAAGCTGATGTAGCCCGGGATGCGCTTGGCGCACGTGATAGCCTTCATTATCCACATCACGAATAGATTTCCAATTCACCGGGATGACATCATCCAAAGAATTACTGGTGGTAGGGATCATATTGGCCAAATCATAGGGCGCTATTTCTGCGTCAAACCGCGTTAAAATCTCGGCAACTGCAGGCTGTGGTCCGGGCTGAAAGCGGATAAAAATCAATCCGTTCCAAATCTCCATGTCTAGCGGTTTTAACCCCCATTTTTCCGCCTGCATCGGTGGAAAAGTATCTTTGTTGGCAATGCCCCGCAGGGAGCCATCCAGATTATAGGCCCAGCCATGATAGGGACAAATCATCGCTTTATTGCAGGTGCCACGCGCGTCAGGCACCACACGTGATCCACGGTGGCGGCATAGATTATGAAAGGCCCGCACTTGCCCATCGGTGCCGCGAATCACAACCGCGCGTTCGCCGGCGATATCAAAGGTGACATAAGCGCCACTTTGCGCGACCTCATTCACATGGCAAACAAATTGCCAATGGGTTTTAAAGATCGCTGCACATTCCAAATCAAACAGCTCCTGCGAAAAATAGGCCCAGCCCGGCAGGCCAGAGCGGTCCCAATCTTTGGGAGGTGAGATATTTTTGGTCATGTCAAAGCCTCAGCTGGAATTAACTTGTATCGAATAGGTTGCATGACCGAAGATCAACATTAAATTATGGTCATGGCTTGGGTTTTATGCGTCAATTGGCCAAAGTACAGATCACTGAAATCATCTTATCGGGAACATTATGAAAGACATTCAACCGCAAGACCGTCTCGTTGCCAATGTGAGGCATGACGCCTTCGCCCCCTGGATCAATGCCGATGGCAGCGACAGTGGCACTGCCGTGCTACAATTAGGACATCGCGCAGAAATGGGCGTCGGGTTTCACATCTACCGGATGGCCCCCGGAACCAGCAGCGAGGCCCATGAGCACCGTGGTGATGAAGAGTTTTTCGTGATCGAAGGATCTTTGCGCGACAATGACGGGACGGTGTACCGCACAGGTGATCTGGTTTTGCTGAAAGATGGCACCCAGCATTACTCAGTTTCAGACGAAGGCTGTCTTTTAGCGGTCTATATACACAAGGCTGAGACCAACCTTTAAGGTATAGGCGATACTTGCGCCTTTAGGCTCTGCCACTGCGCCAAAGTCACACCCATAAGGGGTAAAACTGCGGCATCAGGACGGGCTTGGCGAGCCAAATCCAACAAGCGCGCCTGTGCCTTTGGGCGCTCCATTCTGGCTTTCAACCCCGCGTTGGCGAGTTGAATCAAGCTTTGCACCATGGCGCGTTCCGGCACAGCGTGCTCCAATCGCAACCAAATGGCTTCCCACATCTCATGCGCTTCCCAATAAAAACCCTCGGCAAAAAACGACAGCCCCAAGTACCAAGCGGTGCAACTGCTCAAAAGCGCGTCTGGCAAGTCAGCCTCGGGTTTAAAGCGGTCAAAAAGATACTCCGGATGGCGCGCTGTGCGTCCCGGGATATAGGCGTGCTCTGGCCGCCACCTCAGATCGAGCACGCTAGGCCGGCGCACCATGGCGCGCCTCCATTTCCCATAGCCGGCCCGAAAAGCGAACAATAGCGGCCAATGTTTCTTCTGGTGCATCGCGCAGGGGAGAATGACCGCACTCTGGCAAAACCACGACATCAACCGGCGCATAGCTTCGGTTTTCCAGCTCATTGATCTGCGCAAGCGTGCCATATTCATCGGCCACACCTTGAATTGCCAAGGTCGGAATGCGCAGATAATCAATCACCTCAGACACATCCCAATCGACAAACTTGGGATCCAGCCAAGCGTCATTCCACCCTTTAAAACACTTGTCCGGGTTTTGGTGATACTTGGCCAATGCCACCCTCAAATCGCCAGTCTCAAACGCCTGTTTAGCCAAAACGATTTGCGCCAAGCCGCTTGGCTCGGTGAAAAAATGCGGGGCCATCAATATCAAACCCCGAACTCGGTGATCAATCACTGAACCGGCATAAATCGCAGCAATGGTCGCGCCATCAGAATGGCCCAGCAAAATGCAACTTTGGGGATCAATCGCCTTCAATACCGCAGGTAACACCGCTGTGGCCTCTTGGGTCATGTAATCCAAAGGGCGCGGCAGTAACGCATCATCAGAATTGCCATAGCCCTCGCGCGAATAGGCAAACACGCCACAGCCTGTTGCCTTGGAGATCTGAAGCGGCGCATCGCGCCAATGCGCCACGCAGCCAAGCCCCTCATGCAACATGACAATCGTAGGCGCCTGTGATGGATCCGGGCCAAAACAGGCATATTCCAGACATTTGCGCGCAGCCACCACAAAGCCTTTGGCCCCATTGCTCCAGTCAACTTTGCTCATGCTTGCGCGCGCAGTTTGAATCGTTGGATTTTGCCAGTGGCAGTCTTAGGCAGATCAGGCACCAATTCAATCCACCGCGGGTATTTCCATTTTCCGATTTGCTCTTTAACAAAATCTCGCAATTCGTCCTCTATGCCTGCGGTCTCAACACCGCTGTTGAGCACCAAAAAGGCTTTGGGCTTTTCCAAACCCGCCTCGTCCAAATGCGCCACCACAGCAGCTTCCAACACCTTTGGATGTGAAATTAAGGCCTGCTCCACCTCAAACGGACTCAGCCAAATGCCTGAAACTTTAAACATGTCATCGGTTCGACCGCAGTAGATATAATGGCCTGCTTCTGAGATTTCGTATTTGTCACCAGTTCTCGTCCAAACTCCCTCAAAGGTTTCGCGGCTCTTAGCACGTTGGTTCCAATAGCCATCGGCGGATGAGCCCCCTTTGACCAACAACTCCCCCACTTCCCCAGGGACAATCTCCTTGCCCTCCTCGGTGACACAGCGCAATTTATACCCCGGCACCGCAATCCCAGAGGTGCCATAGGTGACCGCTCCTTCACGGTTCGACAAAAAGATGTGCAGCATCTCAGTCGATCCCACGCCATCCAAAATATCCACCCCAAACAGCCCGCGCCAACGGCGGCCAATATCTGCAGGCAATGCCTCACCGGCCGAAATACACAAACGCAGCCGATGCGCAGACAGGGCCCTATTTGCGAGGGCAGCCACCACAGCGCCATACAGGGTGGGCACACCACAAAAAATGCTCGGTTGCTGGCCTTCAATAATATCCAGCACACCCTCCGGTGTCGGCCTGCCGGCCAATAAAATCGTGGTCGCCCCCACAGACATGGGAAACGTCAGCGCATTTCCCAGCCCATAGGCAAAAAAAATCTTAGCCGCTGAAAAAATGGTGTCCTTTTCACGAATGCCCAAAACCTGCGCGCCGTAAGTCTCAGCTGTGGCCCGCAGCGCGCTATGCACATGGCGCACCCCCTTAGGCAGACCGGTAGAGCCCGAAGAATAAAGCCAAAACGCACATTCATCATCGCTAGCATGGACAGCGGTTTGCGGTTTAGCTGGTGCCAGAAATTTGGAATAAGACAGGGTTTCAGCCGGGGCATCTGCCCCGATCATGATCACTTTGCGCAAATCAATATTTCCAGCCAAGGCCGGGGCAACAGTCTCCCAAATCTCGTGCGATACAATCAAGCAAGCAGCCCGACTGTCACTCAAGATGGCAGCATAGACCGAGGTGGCCAGCAGCGTGTTTAAAGGGACCGGTACAACACCAGCTTTGATCGCGCCCCAAAATACTTCAGGATATTCTAATTGATCCAATATCAAGCAGGCAACCCGCTCCTCACGACGCAGGCCAGCCGCCACGAATGCGCCTGCAATCAGATCACTGCGCTGTGCCAATTGGGCATAGGTTTGCATGCGGCGCGCGCCATCAGCCTCTCGGAACGCCAGATTTTCACCGCGCCCTTCGCCCACATGGCGATCCACAAACCACAGGGCTGCATTCTTATTTTCAGACATGTTTAACTCCAGTTTGGCAGATCGAAGGCCATGGGAGTCAGGCTAAGTTGGAAAATTCAATCCGGCAACCCGCTTACAACCTCAACCAAAAAAGAGTGATTGCAGGAAAAGCCACAAGGATGATGACCCTCACAATGTCAGACGCCACAAAGTACATGACAACTTTATAGGTCTCCACCAATGGCGTTTTGCGATCCATGGCGTTGATGACAAACAAGTTCATCCCCACCGGAGGTGTGATCAATCCCACCTCAACCACGATCAAAACCAAGATGCCAAACCATATCGCGATATGTTCTTGGCTCATGCCAAAATCGAGCCCCACCACCACAGGAAAAAAGATAGGTATCGTCAATAGTATCATGGAGAGGCTATCCATCAAGCACCCAAATACCAGATAAAAGACCAAGATCAGACTCAGCACCACCCAAGGACTAAAGCCTTGGCTGACCACAAAGTTGGAAATTTCCTGTGGCACCTGTGTTAAGGCCAAAAACCCGTTATAAAAACCAGCGCCCAAGATGATAAAGAAAATCATCGCGCTAGATTTTGCGGTCACCAGAAAGCTTTGCACCAATGTGGTGCGCGTCAGACCTCGGTTCATCCATGCGATAAAACCCGTGCCAGCAGCCCCCACGGCAGCCCCCTCAGTGGGGGTGAACCAGCCTTGATAAATACCGCCAACTACCAAGGCAAAGACCAAAAGCACCGGCCAGACATTAAACAGCGCTTTAAACCGCTCTGCATAGGGAACCGCCACTTTTACGCCAGCGGCATCCGGGTGGAGGCGCACATAAATTGAGATGGCAATCACATAGCCTAAGGCGGCCAAAATTCCAGGAATGAAGGCAGCTAAAAACAGTTTAGCAATGTTTTGTTCGGTCAAAATGGCGTATATGACCAAGACGATTGAGGGTGGGATCAAAATACCCAACGTACCGCCAGCTGCCAAAGTCGCCGTGGAAAAACCGCCGGAATAGCCATATTTGCGCAATTCAGGCAGTGCCACGCGGCCCATCGTAGCCGCCGTCGCCAAAGATGAGCCACAGATCGAGCCAAAGCCCGCACAGGCACCAATCGCCGCCATGGCAATGCCACCCTTACGGTGACCCAAAAAGCTTTCTGCGGCCTTAAACAGCGCAGTCGACATCCCACCAAGGGTTGCAAAATGGCCCATCAGCAAAAACATCGGAACAATTGACAATGTGTAGCTGGAAAAAGTGCTGAATGTTTCAGATTTAAGTCGCGCCAGTGGCAGGTTGAAACTGCCGGTGACAAAATACAGCCCCACCAACCCAACCAAGAACATGGCCAAGCCAATTGGCACGCGAATAAAGATCAAAATCAACAAAGCTGGAAAAGAGGCCAATCCGATTTCTAAATTGCTCATCGGCCCATTCCCGTTTCATCGGTTATTACATCTTGGCCAGTTGCAAGCTCCATGACCCGAACGCAGGCCACATAGACCGATATCACGGCAGCCATAACAGCCCCCACAAGGCTCGCCGCATAGGCCCACCAGATTGGAAATTGCAGCAAGAAGGTCGTGTCGCCATAGCTTTGTTTGGACAACATGCCTTTGTAGAGCTGATAGGCCATTATGATCAACGCAAGGGCAAAGACGGTATCAATCACCATCTGCAATCCACGATTTACACCGCGCGGCAGTTTCGATGTGAAAATATCCACTGAAGCGTGCCCACCGGAGATTTGACACAGAGGTAGAAAGGAAAAAATGGAAAAGGCCACTCCCGCCTCGACAAGCTCAAAATCACCATTGATCGGACCCACACCCGCCTGCAACAACCATGCAGAGACTGCCGGAAACGCGGTACCAATCCAGCCATGCAGCACACCGTTCAAACTGCGTCCAACAACTGAAATACAAATCAGCAGGATTAAAAGCGCCAGAACTAGACCGCCACAAATCGCCATAAAGCGCGCAGCACGCGTCGCCAAATTGTGCATGTCTTATCCCGTCCTGTAATAGAAAACGCCGCGCGAACCGAGCTCGCGCGACGCCATTATTATGTTATAAACTTAGTTGGCTGCATTCATCAATGCGGTAGCTTCTTCTATCAATGCCTGACCATCAATTCCACGGCCCGTCATCTCTTCCAGCCAAGCTCCATAGACCGGTTGTGCAGCCTCAGCCCATACCGCCGATTGCGCTGCATCTAGGGTGATGATGCTGTTACCACGGTCCTCAGCAATTTTGCGCGCTGGCGCATCATAGGCCTGTTGCGTGGTGCCCGCAAAAATTGAGAATTCCAAGCCAGAATTTTCTTCCATAACCGCCTTAAGGTCATCTGGCAAAGAGGCGAACTTGTCTTTGTTCATCACCAAAACGAAGGTCACAGTATACATCATAGGCCCAGTGAACTCGGTGTGATTTTCTACCAGTTCAGGCACTTTCAATGCTTTGGTCACTTCCCAAGGAATGGTAGTGCCATCAATCACACCTTTGGACAGGGCCTCCGGTACAGCAGGAACAGGCATGCCCACAGGTGTGGCACCCAGTTCTTTCAACATGGCGTTAATCTGGCGCGATGCGCCACGGATTTTCATACCGTTGAAATCCGAAGGTGTTGTCACCGCTTTGTTGGCATGGATCACACCGTGGCCATGGACCCAAGCACCAAGCACTTTCAGATTTCTAAACTCACGCTCGGCAATATCACTTTCCATCATCTTCCAAAATGCAGCTGAGGCAGGAGCCGCGTCATTTACCATGAAAGGTAGTTCAAAAACTTCGGTGGACGGGTAACGGCCCGGAGTATACCCTACAACGTTCCACGTGATATCAATCACACCGTCTAAAACTTGATCGATCAACTCTGGAGGCTTACCGCCCAATTGCATCGCCGCATAGCGGGTGATCTCAATACGATCACCGGAGGCTGATTCAATTTTGTCAGCCCAAACATCAATGATTTTTGCAGGAATAGTCGCTTGCGCGGGCAGAAAGCTTTGAAGATTAAAATTATACTCAGCCGCCATAGCCATGCTGGACAGTCCAAGTCCGATGGCCGCGCCGCCCAATAGTCCCAATAGTGTTCTACGTTTCGTCATAATTCATCCTCCCAGATTGATTACTATAAAGCTTATAAAAAGTCTGGCATAGGTTCACCGGCAAAGAAACCCCATTTCAAATAGGTTCGATGGGTTTTTCAACAGCCATGACGGCGGATAACGCAGAATTGAAATTCAATGTTTAATGTGCCAGCAATGATGTAACAAAAGGATATAAAATGCCGCATCACCTGTTGAACTCATCAGATATTGAAGCCTTTCAACGCAATGGCGTTGTCTTGGTGAAAGGGCTATTCGCTGATTACGTCGACGAGCTGCGCGTCGGAATCGCGCGCAACATGCAAGATCCCGGCCCCTATGCAGCAGAAAACCTTAAAGCTGGCGAAAACGGTCGGTTTTTTGATGACTATTGCAATTGGCAGCGAATACCGGAATTTGAAGCCGTTGTTCGAAAAAGCCCGGCGGCGGCGGTAGCGGCTGATTTGATGAGTTCGAATCGGGTGCAAATGTTTCATGAACATATTTTGATCAAAGAACCCGGCACGTGCAAGCCAACCCCCTGGCACCAAGATGCGCCTTATTACTTCGTGGATGGCATTCAAAATGTCAGTTTTTGGAGCCCGTTGGATCCGGTGACCTCCGCCTCTTTGCGCTGCGTGGCGGGCAGTCACAAATGGCCCAAGCCAGTCTTGCCCACTCGTTGGTTGGAGGAGGACAGCTTTTATCCGAATGAAGATGATTACATGCCAGTCCCAGATCCCGATGCCGAAGCGATGAAAATTCACGAATGGGAAATGGAACCCGGCGATGCCGTAGCCTTCAACTTTGGCATTCTGCATGGTGCGCGCGGCAATGAAAGCGCGAGCCGCCGCCGCGCCTTTTCTCTACGCCTCGTGGGGGATGATGCCCGCTATGTCGAGAGGCCAGGATGCACATCCCCACCGTTTCCCGGCCATGATATGCAAGTTGGTCAACAGCTGCGCGAAGATTGGTTCCCAGTCTTATTTGAGCGTTAAACAGCGTCGAAATCTAACATGACGTGATCCGACTGCGGTTGGAATTGGCAAGCCAGAACAAAACCTTGTTCCATTTCCCATGGCTCAAGAGAGAAGTTTTGCATCATAGTGCCCTGCCCCTGAGCCAATTTACAGCGGCAGGTGGCGCACATACCGTTGGCGCAAGAATAGGGCAACTCAAGCCCAGATTGCGTGGCCGCATCCAAGAGCATTTCCCCCGCCGCCATGCTAAACCCCCGGCGTGCACCATCAAGCACCACCTCAACAAGCGCCCCTTCACGGGCCGTAGCCGCCGCTGCAGATCCTGCAATCGGCAACGGGCTCGACGGGGTGAACAGCTCAAACTTGATGCGATCCTCTGCCACGCCCAAGACCTGTAAAGCCTCCGAGGCCGCCTCAATCATCGGCTGTGGGCCACAGATATAGATGGCGTCATATTCCAAAGGGACAATCAAGCCACGTGTCGCCATCGTGTTAAGCTTTTCCGCATCCATACGGCCATTGAACAGCGCCACATCCTGCGCTTCTTCATCCATGACATGGGTCATCAGAAACCGTGTGAGGTATGTGTCTTTCAGATCATCAAAGGCCTGCCGAAACATCACACTGTCTGTGTTGCGGTTGGCATAGCAAAGGGTGATCGTGCTTTCTGGCTCGCCCTGCAAAACCGACTGTGCGATCGATTTGATGGGCGTCACCCCTGAGCCTGCTGCCAGAAGTAGATAGTTATGCCGACCCCCAATCGGCGCCGTAAAGCGCCCTTGAGGCGACATCACCCGCAACACGTCTCCAGGCTTCAACCCAAGGGCAAAGCCAGAAAACGCACCGCCTGTAATGCTCTTAACACCAACCGACACCACAGCAGACCCAACTGGCGAACAGATGGAATAAGATCGGCGCACATCCACCCCGTCAATGTCGGCTCGTAGGGTCAAATATTGTCCCGGTACGAAGGCAAAAACGGATTTCAGCGTCAGCGGTATATCAAAACTAAGCTCTACGGAGGAGGCCGTGTCTTCACGCACCGCAGATATTGTCAAATCATAAAATCTAGGCTTGGCCATGCTGCCCCCTCAAATACATTTGAAATAGTCAAAAGGCTCAAGACAAGCATTGCAGCGATAATGCGCCTTGCAAGCTGTTGAGCCAAACTCTGATAATTTGGAAGTATCTTGTGCCGCACAGCGCGGGCAGGATACCACAACATCGCCAAACAAAGCGCGCTTTGACGATGACCCAGCCACCGGCGGCGCGATGCCATAGGCGCGCAGCTTTTCGCGTCCCTGATCTGTGATCCAATCTGTGGTCCAAGCCGGGGTGAGCACCCGCTCAATCAGGGGATCGAAACCCGCATCTCGGAGTGCAGCCTCAATCGCCAGCTCAATCGCCAGCACCGCAGGACAACCCGAATAGGTTGGTGTGACCCGTGCCACCGCCCGGCCTTGCGCATCGATCTCAACACTGCGCAAAATACCCAAATCAGCCACTGTCACCACAGGCACCTCGGGATCCAGCACCGCCGCTGCGACAGCCCAAGCCCGTTTGGCCTCTAGATCTACCATGTCATGTTCGGAAAACTGCGCTGCATATATTGTAACTGCGCCAACAGATGCCCCATGGCTTCCGTGTGTCGCCCCTGACGTCCGCCTTTGTGAGCATGGGTAAGATCTGGCGCCTGTAATTTTGCAGACACAAACACTTCGCAGACATCAGCAAGCCACGCCCCACGCAAGCTTTGTGCATTGGGTAAAATTGAAGCCTTTGACATTTCAATCGCCACATCATCAACAGCGAAAAACTCACCCAGATAAGGCTCCAGCACAAAGCAAGCCTCCTGCATACGCAGAGTACTTTCCTCAGTGCCGTCACCCAATCGAATCACCCATTCACCGCAGTGACGCCTATGATATTTAGCTTCTTTAACCGCCTTGGCAGCAACCGCCGCGACTGTAGCATTTGATGAGCCCTCGGCCTCTGCCCAAAACAGCAGCATAAAACTCGCAAAATAGAACTGCCGCAGCATGGTTTGGGCGAAATCTCCATTTGGCAATTCGCAGATCAACAGGTTTTGATAGTCCCGCTCAAGGCGCCCAAAAGCCAAGAGATCTTCATCACGTCCCGCCGCCTCAATGTCGCCCGCATAGCTATAAAGCGCCCGGGCCTGGCCGATCAAATCCAAAGCAATGTTCGGCATCGCCAAGTCTTCTTCCAACATCGGCGCATGACCGCACCATTCCGACAGCCGATGACCCAAAATCAAATGATCATCCGCCAAACGTATCAAGGCTGCAAACAGGGGGGCGTGCATCACATATGCCCCACGTCATCGGGTATGTCGTAAAAGCTCGGGTGGCGATAAATCTTGTCATCGGACGGACCAAACATTTGATCACGATCTTGCGGATCAGAGGCAACGATCTGCGCCGATGGGATCACCCAAACCGATAAGCCCTCGCCGCGTCGGGTGTAAACATCTCGCGCCGCTTGCAACGCCATTTCTGAGTCCGCGGCATGCAGCGACCCGCAATGGCGATGCGACAAGCCGTTGCGGGGCCGAATAAACACCTCCCAAAGTGGAATTTCCTGTGTATCGTTCATGGGCTCTCTCTCATTCTGCAACCAAAGGGGTGGCAGCACGCGCCGCACGTTTGCGCGCATAGGCCAATGCGGCCTCACGCACCCACGCCCCATCGTCCCAAGCCTTTTTCCTCACCGCCACGCGATCTTTGTTTAGCGGACCATGGCCTTTGACCACGGACCAAAACTCATCCCAATCAATCTCGCCGTAGTCATAGCGCCCTTCTGCCTCGTTCCAAGCCAACGCCTCATCGGGCAAAGTCAGCCCCAAACGGAGTGCTTGCGGCACTGTAGCATCGACAAATTTCTGGCGCAGCTCATCATTGCTAAAGCGTTTAATTTTCCACAGGGTCGATTGGTCAGAATGCAGGCTGTCACCATCCGGTGGGCCAAACATCATAAGCGAGGGCCACCACCAGCGGTTCAGCGCATCCTGTGCCAAGTCTTTTTGCGCCGCACTGCCTTCCGCGAGAGTGAACATGATCTCATAGCCTTGCCGTTGGTGAAAGCTTTCCTCCTTGCACACTCGGATCATCGCCCGAGCGTAAGGACCGTAAGAGCACCGGCACAGCGGCACTTGGTTCATGATCGCCGCCCCATCCACTAACCAACCAATCGCGCCGATATCGGCCCAGGTTTGGGTTGGATAGTTGAAAATAGAGGAATATTTAGCCCGTCCAGAGATAAGCTCTTCTGTCATCTCTTTGCGGCTCACTCCTAGGGTTTCAGCAGCAGAATACAGGTACAGCCCATGGCCACCCTCATCTTGGACCTTAGCCAGCAAAGCCACTTTGCGCCGCAAGGTGGGAGCGCGGGTAATCCAATTGCTTTCTGGCAACATACCTACAATTTCAGAATGCGCATGCTGGCCGATCTGGCGTATTAAGGTTTTGCGATAGGCCGCAGGCATAGGGTCATTGGGCTCAATTTTCTCATCGGCATCAATACGAGCCTGAAATGTGGTCAAAAACTCAGGGGTCTCAGTGTTGTCGGACCCTGCGCCAATCAATCCTTGTGAATACATCATAATCTCCCAGCTTTCCGGGACAATTTATGTTACAAAAATTGCCAAATCAATACTTTTTTGTAATATTACTGAAAGCGCGTTTCGGCCCTATTACCCGCACCACTTATGCGCAGCAGCTTCGGATAAAGCCCGGCGATATCTCGTTGAACCTGCCCCAAAGGCCAATCAGGTATTGGGGCTTGTACTGTGGGATATCGCAATACCAGCCGCCGCCAAAAATGAATAAGCAGCACCCGCGCAACACGCGCCTGATCCGGGGTCATCTCACCATCTCTGAGATCTTGGCAGCACGTGCCGATCCGCTGGCAAGTTTTGATATTGAGCGCCGGTAATAAACTAGCCTTTGCCCAATTTGACAGGGCCAGGGGCTGACAATCAAAGACCATAAAATCAGCATCGCTATGTGCCAAAACCTGCGGCATGGAGTCTGCAGGCCAAACATAACAACGCCCGCCCAGCACCAGAGGTGGATTGGATGTAAATGTCTTCTGTAGCTCGGCCGCATCGGCGCCCTCGGCGGCAAACGCAAAGACCCAGTCCACGAGCGACTTCGGCGCGGCATAGATGACAGTGGCGGCCCTGCAATACTCTGCCAAACCTTGAGGAGAGAACTGATAATGTGCCGTGCGGCCTTCACGTTTGCCCGCAACCAGCCCGTCTTTCGACAATCGAGACATCGCAGTGCGGACCGCTTGCGGCTCAATATTTAGAGCGGCGCAAATCTCCAGCAAGGAGGCCATGGAAATTTTCCCACCCTCCGGCTGCGCAATCTCTCCCAAAATGGTAACTATCACGGACCAGACCCGCAACCGACCTTGAGCGTGCAGATGGCGTGTTAGATCCCTTAAGGCAGCAGGTGTTTGGCTCATGTGCCCTTGGTTTCACCATATGAATTCATGGTCAACAATTCATATTCTGCCACGTGTTCCTGATCTTGATTGCGCAGCACCACATGCCAGCGCACTTCACCATAGTCCTTTGTGCGCCGGGTTTTACGCTTTACCGTCAGTTGCACAGCAATGCTGTCACCCACCACAACCGGTTTTTGGAATGACAAAGCGTTCAGGCCAGTATTCGCTAATACAGGCCCGGGATTGGGTTCCACAAATAGGCCAGCCGCGAAGCTGAGCAGCAAATAACCATGAGCCACACGGTCTGGAAAAAACGGATTGGCCTTCGCAGCTTCGGCATCCATATGCGCGTAAAACCGGTCTCCGGTGAAATCTGCAAAATGTTCGATATCTTCAAGTGTCACCTCACGCCCCGCGGTGTGGAGTGTCTCCCCGATGTGCAGCTGATCAAAATTGCGGGTGAAAGGATGCACTGAGGCCGTCAACTCGGTAGAACCTTTGATCCAAGTCCCGGTGATTGCGGTGAGCATATCAGGGCTGCCCTGCACAGCGCTACGTTGCATGTAATGTTTGACGCCACGCAGCCCACCAAGCTCTTCCGAGCCGCCTGCCCTACCCGGTCCACCATGGACCATATGGGGCAATGGGGAGCCATGGCCGGTGCTTTCGGCCTGAGACACTCGATCATTGAAATACAATCGACCATGAAAAGCACCTGCGCCCAAAACCACCTGCCGCGCTATAGCCGGATCATGGGTGATCACCGAAGCCACGAGAGACCCATCCCCGCGATTGAGTAGCTCAATGCCGTGGGCAATATCGCGGTAGGACATCAAGGTGGCCACTGGTCCGAAGGCCTCCACCTCATGCACCGCCACGGCGTGATCCGGATCAGCGCAGACAAACAGCATCGGCGCGAGAAAGGCTCCCGTCTCAGCATCTGCGCCCTCAACTTGGCAGCGGTCTTCTCCACCAAAAACCAGATCGCACTCCTTGCCAAGGAGTTGCGCCTGAGCTCGCACATCCAAGCGTTGATCGAGAGAGACCAAAGCCCCCATTTGCGTACCTGCCAAGGCAGGATGGCCGATTTTGGTAGCACAGAGGCGCGCTTTCAAAGCAGTTTGCACAGCTTCCATATGTGCTTCAGGCACCATAATGCGGCGGATCGCTGTGCATTTCTGTCCAGCCTTGGTGGTCATCTCTCGGTGAACTTCAGTCACGAATAGATCAAACTCCGCACTACCCGGCGCCACATCAGAACCTAGGATTGAGCCGTTTAAACTGTCCTGCTCGGCGGTGAAGCGCACACCATTTTTCAAAATGTTGGGTCTGGCGCGCAACGCCAGGGCCGTGGCGGCGCTGCCGGTAAAACCCACCGTATCCTGACAGTCCAAAATATCCAACAGATTGCCCGTACCTCCCATAATCAATTGAATAGCGCCTCGGGGCAAAATCCCGCTGCCCAGCATCAGCCGCACAACTGCTTGGGTCACATATCCTGTGCTGGTGGCGGGTTTGATCACACTGGGCACCCCGGCCAGCAAACTTGGCGCAAGTTTTTCCAACATACCCCAAACCGGGAAGTTAAATGCATTGATTTGCACCGCCACCCCGCGCAAAGGCGTATAGACGTGTTGGCCCAAAAAACTGCCGTCACGGCTGAGAAACTCCAATTCACCATCAGGCAAAATGAAGTCCTCCGGCATTTCCCGCCGACCTTTGGAGGCATAGACCAACAGCGTGGCAATGCCTCCGTCGATGTCAATTTTACTGTCAGCCAGCGTCGCTCCAGTTTCAAACGACAGCTGATAGAGCGCTTTGCGATGCAGCTTCAGATGTAAGGCCAAAGCCTTCAGCATCCGAGCTCTGTCGTGAAAGTTTAATTCTCTGAGGCCCGGTCCACCATAGGTTTTAGCGTAATCGCGCATGCCAGATAAATCCAAATTCCCCCCCACAGATCCAAGCTCTTGGCCTGTGATCGCTGAACACACCGCGCGGCTGGGATTACTAGGTGCAATCCAATCCCCCATCACGAAGCTGGAAAAGTTCTGCTGATCTAACATGCATTGATCTCCTGAAAAGTTTGGATTATTAATTGACCAACCGGTCGGTCTATGCAAGTTGTTTATGTAAACAATAGCGGAGGCTGGTTTGTCCGATACCATTCTTACAAAAAATCACGGTGGTTGGATGGAGATCACTCTAAACCGACCCGAGCGGTTAAACGCATTCAATGACGAGATGCATGTGGCCATTCAAGAGGCCCTTGATCAGGCCGCTGAGCCTGCCATTCGCGCGGTCGTGCTGACAGGGGCTGGCCGCGGGTTTTGCGCCGGACAAGACTTAGACGGGCGCGATCCACGTAAAATGGACAGGCCACCTGACCTCGGCGAGACCCTAAGCACGCTTTACAATCCTTTAGTCCACAACCTGCGCAATCTCGCCAAGCCGGTGATTTGTGCAGTTAACGGCGTGGCTGCGGGCGCAGGCGCAAATATTGTGTTTGGCTGTGACATTGTATTGGCCTCAGATGGCGCCAAATTTGTGCAAAGCTTTGCCAAAGTGGGGTTGATCCCGGATGCAGGTGGCACCTATCATTTGGCTCAAATCCTTGGCCCATTGCGCGCCAAAGCTTGGGCCATGACTGCCACCCCCATCACGGCGGCCACCGCCAAGGATTGGGGCTTGGTTTGGGAGTGTTTCGCACCTGATGATCTCATGAACGCCGCGCGCGCCATGGCTGCTGAGTTGGCGCAGGGGGCAACGCTGGGACTGGCGCAAACCAAAGCCGCAATTCATCAGGTGGGCCAGCAAGATCTCGACGCCCATATGGCTCTTGAGGCCGAAATTCAGCGCGCTTGCGGACACTCGGCGGATTATCTTGAAGGGGTCACAGCCTTCCTCGACAAACGCCCCGCGCGCTATACCGGAGCCTAGCATGACACCACAGGAAATCGCCAAGAAGTCCTCTGCCGCTCTGGACTCAAATGATGCCGCCAGCCATGCTTTGGGCCTTGTGGTGACACAGATTGCCCCTGGGTTTGCCACGGTCACCATGCCCATCACGCCCGACAAGCTCAATGGCCATGGAATTTGCCACGGCGGGCTGATTTTCGCCCTCGCTGACACCGCCTTTGCCCATGCTTGCAACAGCTACAATCAGAGGGTTGTGGCCCAAAGCTGTAGCATTAGTTTTTTGGCACCCGGCAAAACTGATACCATGCTCACTGCCACCGCTCGCGAGATTCACCGCGCCCGGCGCAGCGGTATTTATGACATAGAAGTCAGCAGTGAAGCAGGAGAAATCATCGCTCAATTTCGCGGACAATCCCGCACCATCAAAGGCCAACATTTCGAGGATCCACAGCTATGACCGAAGCCTATCTTTGCGCAGGGCGCCGCAGCGCCATTGGCAGATTTGGCGGCTCACTCGCCCAAATGCGACCAGACGACCTTCTGGCACAAGTGATCCGCGCCACCATGGCCGATGTGCCAAGTTTAGATCCAGAGGCCATTGATGATGTGATTATGGGCTGTGCCAATCAGGCTGGCGAAGACAATCGCAATGTGGCGCGGATGGCCACTCTATTGGCCGGATTGCCCGAAAGCGTGGCGGGAGTCACGATCAACCGGCTGTGCGGCTCTGGATTGGACGCCGTGGCCATGGCCGCGCGGGCCATCAAAGCGGGTGAGGCCAATGTGATTTTGGCCGGTGGTGTGGAAAGCATGACCCGCGCGCCAATGGTAATGCCAAAAGCTGACACCGCCTTTTCACGCAAAGCAGAAATTTACGACACAACCATTGGCTGGCGTTTCGTGAACAGACAGATGAAAGCGCGTTTTGGTATCGATAGCATGCCTGAGACCGCCGAAAATGTCGCTGCAGAATTCAACATCAGCCGTGATGACCAAGACGCGTTTGCCCAGCGCAGCCAATTGCGCGCCGCAGCGGCAATTGCCTCCGGCCGGTTTGCACGAGAGATCACACCTATCAGTTTGCCCCAACGCGGGGGTGATCCAATTGTTTTTGACACCGATGAACACCCCCGCCCCACACCGCTTGAGAAATTGGCCACTCTTGCCACGCCCTTTCGTGAAAACGGCTCGGTGACGGCTGGCAATGCTTCTGGGGTCAACGACGGTGCCGCAGCATTGATCATCGCATCTGAGGCGGCTGTGACCAAATATGGCTTGACACCTTTGGCCCGAATTGCTGGAACCGCAGTGGCGGGCGTGCCTCCTCGCATTATGGGCATTGGACCTGCGCCTGCCACACAAAAGCTGCTGGCCCGGCTGGGGCTACAACTGTCTGACATCGGCGTGGTTGAACTTAACGAAGCCTTCGCAGCGCAGGGCTTGGCGGTCCTGCGCACGCTGGGATTGGCCGATGACGCAGATCACGTGAACCCCAATGGCGGTGCCATCGCGCTGGGACACCCACTCGGCATGTCTGGCGCACGCCTCGCCCTCACAGCGGCCCATGAAATGCAACTCTACAGCCATAAGCGCGCCCTGTGCACCATGTGCATTGGAGTCGGCCAAGGCATAGCGATGATACTTGAGCAAGTTTGAGGATACTATGAAAGATCTATCTCCAAAATTCGGCGATCTAGACCCTATTGAGATCGCAAGCCATGATGAAATTGAGGCCCTGCAATTACAACGCATGCAATGGTCGCTCGCCCATGCTTATAACAATGTGGCCCATTACAAGGCCAGCTTTGACGCGGCCGGCGTGCATCCTAATGACTTAAAGTCCTTGGCCGATCTTAGCCGCTTTCCTTTCACTGTGAAGTCTGACCTGCGCGACAACTATCCGTTTGGCCTGTTCGCCGTGCCGCGCTCTGAGGTCAACCGCATTCACGCTTCATCTGGCACAACCGGGCAACCGACAGTGGTCGGATATACCAAGGCGGATCTGGCGATGTGGGATGTGGTCATGGAGCGGTCTTTGCGCGCCTCTGGCTTGCGCCGTGGCGATCTGCTGCACAATGCCTATGGCTATGGCTTATTTACCGGTGGTCTTGGCGTGCACGGTGGCGCTGAGAGAATGGGGCTGACTGTGGTGCCTATTTCCGGTGGAATGACGGAACGACAGGTGCGGCTCATCGAAGATTTTCAAGCCACCGGAATCACCGTAACCCCCTCCTACATGCTGTCCATTCTTGACGAATATCGCCGGCAGGGCTTGGATCCCAAAAAATCCCCGTTGAAAGTCGGCATTTTTGGCGCAGAGCCTTGGACCAACGCCATGCGCGAAGAGGTGGAACAGTCCTTTGATATGCATGCAGTGGATATCTATGGATTGTCGGAAGTTTTAGGGCCCGGGGTATCGTGCGAATGCGTAGAGACCAAAGACGGGCTGCATATTTGGGAAGATCACTTCTACCCCGAAATTATTGACCCGCAAACGGGCGCATTGTTGACTGATGGCGAGCTGGGTGAATTGGTTTTTACCTCGTTGAGCAAAGAAGCCTTTCCGATCATCCGCTACCGCACCCGCGATCTGACACGCTTATTGCCCGGAACCGCCCGCAGCATGCGCCGGATGGAAAAGGTCACAGGCCGTAGTGATGACATGATCATTTTGCGTGGAGTCAATGTGTTCCCGACTCAAATCGAAGAACAACTGATGAAGGTTTCTGGACTGGCTGCGCATTTCCAAATCGAACTGATCAAGAAAGGCCCGATGGATCATATAATCGTCCATGTGGAAGGCACGGCCCCCGCAGGCGCCATCTTAGCGGGATTGATAAAGTCAAATGTAGGTGTGAGCGCTGAGGTACGGGCCGGAGACGACAACACAGTTGCCCGCTCTCAAGGCAAAGCCGTACGTGTGATCGACAATCGGACCTCTGGTTAAGCCATGGCCCGCCCAATCGCCAAAGACCACGATGAAAAACGCGCCGCCATCTTGAAAAAGGCGGCAGGTTATTTTGCAGATCACGGATATGACCGCGCCTCTGTTAGTCAGGTGGCGCGCGCCTGTGGCATCTCCAAGTCTCTGATATATCATTACTATGACAGCAAAGAGCAGCTGTTGTTCGACATCCTCCACAGCCACCTCACCCAAGTACATGACGCCGTAACCGCCGTATCGTGCCCTGGCGCGCATCCGGAAACTCATCTGCGCCATTTGGTGGCTGACTTGCTCATGACCTATCGCGGGGCGGATGCCGAGCACCGGCTGCAATTGCAAAGCACCACAGCCTTATCCCCTCAACAGCAGCAGGATTTGGCCAAAATACAGCGTACCATCGTCAGCATTTTTGCCACTGCAATTCAAGACATCGCGCCAGATTACCTGCAAGAAGCGCCCTCAGACCTGCGGCCGCTCACCATGTCACTCTTTGGCATGCTCAATTGGTTTTATCTCTGGCACCAGCCGGGCCGAGGGCTCTCCCGCAGCACCTATGGCGACATGGCAACGGATATTTTATTGGGAGGATTAGAGCGTCTCACGGTACAACGGGCACAGCCTCTAGCTTAGCCCAAAAGCGTGCCCATGCGGTGCATGGCCAATCCGTAGCCTTGGACGCCAAATCCAGCTATCACCCCATCGGCGCGAAGCGACACATAGGAAAAATGACGAAAGCTTTCACGCTGATGCACGTTGGAGATATGAACCTCGAGCACAAGCCCCTCGAACGTATGCAACGCATCCAATAGCGCCACTGAGGTATGGGTGAGTGCCGCAGGGTTGATGATGATCCCAGCTGACGTTTGCCGCGCCGTATGGATCATATCAATCAACACACCCTCATGATTGCTTTGCATCAACTCAGAGCGCAATCCCAAAGACACCGCAATATCCGCGCAGGATTTTGCCACATCATCCAAAGTGTCATGGCCATAGATTTCAGGTTGACGTTGCCCCAAAAGGTTGAGGTTCGGACCGTTTAGAATAGTAATGAGTTGCGCCATGACTGTGGTTCCATCCTGTTTCTATGGCGCAATGCCATAGTTTTCTGGCAATTGCGACCATTTCTTGCAGTACCGCCAAATTAACCAGCCAGCTCGCACATCACATCATAGGCAAAAAGGATATCCTCCTCAGTCACGTCAAACTGACCAATTTGAAACCTAATCGCAATTTCACCGTCCACTTTGGTTTGCGTGATGTAAATTTGGCCATCATCATTAACGCGGTTCACAAACGCGATTTGAGCTGCATCATCAAGGCCCGCGATGCGAAATGTGAACAACGACAAGATGGGTGCCGTGACAATGTCGAAGCGCGGGTTCTCCACCAGCTTTGCTGCCAAATCCTCCGCCCAAGCGACATGGTTGCGCAGCCGAACCCGCAAAGCTTCGAGACCATAAGAACGGAGCAAAAACCAAAGTTTCAAAGCCCGGAACCGCCTCCCTAGAGGCACGGACCACTCAGAATAGTTGATCAAGCCGTCATGGCCGTGGGTTTTTAAATACTCCGGCTGGATCGCCAATGTTTTTACGAGGCTTGAGGGGTTGGCCAGAAAATGGGCCGAGCAGTCAAACTGCGCGCCCAGCCATTTATGCGGGTTGAAAACAATCGAATCCGCCCCCTCAACACCCTGCCATAGCTTTCGAAATTCAGGGCATATCATGCCAGCACCCGCCCAAGCTGCATCAATATGGCTGTACAAGTCAAATTTCTTAGCGATGCGCACCACTTCGGTGAGATCATCACAGGCGCCCGTGCCAGTCCCGCCGGTGCAGGCAATGATACCAGCCGGGCGATAGCCGGCCGCGATATCGGCTTGAATGGCAGCCTTTAGGGCCACAGAATCCATGCCACGCAGTTTACCTGCGATGGGGATACGTACCAAATTGTCTTGTCCAACCCCAGAGACCCAAATAGCGCGATCCACCGAAGTATGCACCTCAGCCGAGCAATAAATCCGCAACCGCACAGCCCCCGAAAGCCCCGCTTGATTGCCCTGCCAGTTCAAAGCCCGCTCACGCATGGTTAAAACTGCGGCCAGCGTGGCGGATGAGGCTGAATCTTGGATAACACCAGAAAACTGCGCAGGCAGACCAATCGCTTGACGCAGCCAATCTAGCATGACCGTCTCCATCTCCGTGGCTGCCGGAGAAGTTTGCCATAGCATGCATTGCGCCGCAATGGTGGAAACCAACATCTCCGCCAACATCGAGGGCGGGGCCGCATTGGCCGGGAAATAGGCAAAGAAACGCGGATGCTGCCAATGAGTGATCCCGGGCATAACCACGCGTTCAAAATCTTCCATGATCTCTGTCATAGGATGCGGACCCTCGGGTGCGCTTGGCGCAATCAGAGCCGCCACATCTCCCGGTGCTGTCTGGGCACGCACAGGCCTGTCACGCAAGTTGGTATGATAATCCGCCGCCCATTGAGAAATCTTTGCGCCCCAGTCCGAAAACTCATTCCACTGCATGGCTTGCCCCTGTAAACACAATTTACGTCATGATGCGCACTATAGGGGCCGGCGTCAACGGCCAGCTGGGAACCTGAAAGACATTTCACAGCGCAAATACCCATCCCATAGCAGCTATGAGCATTCCACTATAGTTGCTACTTTCCACGGGCATTCAATGCCGCATCAAGACGTGGGTAAACCCTACGGGCATTGCCCTCATAAATTTTTACTCGATCTGCATCTGACTGATCTAAAGCATCAATATAACGCTTGGTGTCATCAAAATTCAAGCCTATAGGGTGCCGATCACTGCATTGCCGATATTTTTGGTCCGCGACTTTCATCACAAAGCCATCGTAAGATCTAAAAATGCTTTGGTGGCCTCTGCCAAAGACCTTGAAGGCCAATTCGTTGGCGTTAGCCGCGGCTATACGGTGACCTCAGGTGTCTGGGCTCGGAGCATTTTGGCGGAAGAACATGGTGTTGATCTGTCGCAAATCACGTGGCTTCGCTCAGATGAGGAGCATGTCCCCGATTGGCGGATGCCGACGCATGTGCAAGATCTCACCAGGGACGAAAGCTTAGATGAGCAGCTGGCGCAGGGCAAACTTGCCGCTGCCGTAGGTCTGGTTGCGGGCGATTCGACTCGGTCGTTGATCACAAACCCATTCGCCGCCGGCCTCGCCGCCCTAAAGACCAAGAGATTTTATCCCATCAATCACCTTGTGGTGGTGAGAGATGAGCTTCTGGCGGAGCTGCCCGACTTGGCTCACCAAATTTTCGACGCCTTCAGTGCTTCAAAAAATAGCTATCTCAGCGAGTTGAAGTCTGGTCGCATCTCGGATCTGACAGCAACTGATAAGACCCATCTCGCTGCCTTGGACGTGATGGACGATCCCTTGCCCTATGGCATTTCTCCCAATGCAGACACCCTAACCAACCTGATGCAACAGGTCGTAGCACAAGGTATTATTGACGCTCCCCTCATGCTTGAAGATCTCTTCGCCCTACAGTCTCTCGAGCTAGTCGGTTAGGACAGGAGGTTTTGAGCGCCACACCAAAGGACTTGGATCACTCCCCCAATTGCCACACCCCTAAAAATTTGCCATGACTTAATGAAATATTGGAGAACCACATGTCCGCGATTGATGACTTACAGGCCAACGCCGCGCAGCCATTTGAGCAGGCGCGTGCGATGCCACCCTCGGTCTATACTGATCCAGCGTTTTTACAGGCGGAGTTGAGCAATATTTTTTCACAGGATTGGTTTTGTGTCGGTCGGGCAGATGCTTTGATCAATGAGGGTGATTACCTGACCCTTGATTTGGCCGGCCAACCAATTGTGGTGCTACGCGATGGGTAGGGACAGCTTCGGGCTATGTCGAATGTGTGCCGCCACCGGATGTCGACCCTGCTGCAGGGGCGCGGCAACATCCGCTCCATTGTCTGCCCCTATCATGCTTGGACCTACAACCTTGATGGCCGTCTGCGCGGTGCGCCTGCGATGGATCAAAATACCGCCTTTTGCAAAAGCGATGTGGTGCTGCCAGCGGTAGCCTGTGCGGAATGGCTGGGCTGGCTGTTTGTATCGCTCAACCCCAAGGCCCGTCCTGTGGCGCAAGAACTTGCACAGGTGCAAGAGTTGGTTGGCGATTTTGCGATGGAGACCTATAGCGAGACCTTCTTTGAGACCCATGTTTGGGACACCAATTGGAAGATTTTGGCTGAGAATTTTATGGAGAGCTATCATCTGCCAGTCTGTCACGCAGGCACAATTGGTGGCTTGTCCAAGCTCGATGAGATGATCTGCCCCCCCGGCCTGCCGGCGTTCAACTATCACACCATCTTGAAAGACGAGACGCTCAAGATCGCCTTGGCTCATCCTAGCAACACCAAGCTTGAGGGCGAGCGGCGGCGCATGACCTATCTTCTGGCCATCTATCCCAGTTTGATGATCACCCTAACCCCAGGGTATTTTTGGTATCTCAGCCTGCATCCGCATGGCGTGGGACAGGTTCAAATCGCCTTTGGCGGCGGTATGAGCCCAGACTATGTAAACGACCCAGACGCACAGGCCCATTTTGCCCAGCTTAAAATCCTATTGGATGAGGTTAATATTGAGGACCGCGGCTGCACCGAGAAAGTGTATCGCGGCTTATGTTCGGCCATGGCCACGCCGGGGCATCTGTCGCACCTAGAGCGGCCCAACTATGATTTTGCGCAGTATTTGAATGCAAGGGTGCAAGCCGACCTCGGCTAAACTCCCTCCACCAAGCGCGCTACCAGATTAGACAGCATCACGTCACAGGCGGTGAGCTGCGCTTTGGAAACAAACTCATCGGGCTTATGACCCTGCGCCATATCGCCGGGACCACAAACAACTGTGGGCACGCCCAGCCTTTGGTTGAACAATCCGCCCTCCGTGCCATAGGCCACTTTGTAGCTGCCATTGGCGCCGGTCAGAAATTTCACGAACCCGACGACTGCCGCCCCCGGAGGCGTATCTAAATCGGGATAGGTGTTGAACACCTCAATCTCCACATTGGCCTCTGGCGCATCTGTGCGTGCGGTATCGGCAATCTGCTGTGCGGCCAGCTTTAACTTTTGCAAAATTTCCTGCGGATCATCCTGTGCAAGATTTCTGATCTCAAAATCCAACTCACAATGATGTGGCATAATGTTAAGCGCCCCACCGCCGGAGATCCGTCCCACATGCAAGGTTGTATAAGGCACATCATAATCTGCATCCTGCCCGCCACTGGCTTGCAAATCCGCCTGCACATCGCGCAGGACCGTTATAAAATCATTGGCTAAATAAAGCGCATTCACTGCAAAAGGCGCCAGGGCTGAATGCCCAGCGCGGCCCGTAAATCGAGCACGAGCGGCCATCTTGCCCTTATGGCCTGTAGCCACCGCAAGCCCTGTAGGTTCGCCCACAACGCACATCAAAGGTAGATGCGGAGCAGCACTCAGCATATCAATCATCGAGCGCACACCGATGCAGCCAATTTTCTCGTCATAGGACAGCGCCAGATGCAACGGCGTGCGCAGATTTTGACCTGCCGCTTTTCTGGCTGCGCTCAACATTGCGGCCACAAATCCTTTCATATCCGCCGATCCTCGACCATAGACCTTGCCGTCTTTGCGAGTCATAGCGAAGGCGGGAACGGTCCAAATCTGCCCCGCTACCGGCACCACATCCGTATGACCCGACAACATCACCCCTCCACGATCGCCAGGCCCGATGGTGGCAAACAGATTGGCCTTGCTGCCTTCTGCATTCTCAATAATCTGCACATTAGCCCCCATAGCCACCAACTGCGCCTGCACCCAAGCGATCAAATCTGCATTCGGATGGGCGCTGGTGGTGTCAAAGGCTAGCAGCTTTTCAAGATAGTCTAACGTTGTAATTTGGCTGACCTCCGATGGGGCTGGACATAGGGTGGCTTCCAGTGTTGCATTGTGCTGAATTGGGCAATCATGTTGGGGCATCATAGGCATGGATTTCAACGGAAAAACAGCAATTATTACGGGTGCTGGACGCGGGATCGGCGCAGCGCTTGCCCGCGAATTCACCGCCCGCGGTGCGCGGGTTGCCGTGGCCGACCTAGATGCCGCAGCAGCGAGTACCGTCGCCCTTGAGATTGATGGGCTGGCCTGCACCTGTGATGTGACTGATGAACGGGAGATCCAAGCCCTTGTAGCTCGTGTGGAGGCCGAATTTGGCCCAGTGGATATATTTTTCTCAAACGCAGGTATTTTCCGGGGGGAGCCTGATCATGCAGCCTCTGCCACCGACAGCACATGGCAGGCCTGTTGGCAGCTGCATGTCATGGCCCATGTCTATGCAACACGCGCAGTTCTGCCCGCCATGATTGCGCGCGGCGATGGATATCTGGCCCAAATGGCTTCGGCGGCGGGCGTACTCAATCAAATTGGCGATGCCGCTTATTCCAGCACCAAACATGCCGCGGTCGGCCTGTCGGAGGCCTTAACGATCACGCATGGGCACCAAGGCGTCAAAGTATCAGTTGTCTGCCCACAATATGTGGCCACGCCAATGTTGGGCTATGACGACCCCGCTCAGGCTGAAGAACTGCCCAACGTACTAAGTCCTAAAGTCGTGGCCCAACGGGTGACGGATGCTATGGAGGCAGAGACCTTCATGATTCTACCACATCCAGATGTGGCGGGATATATGGAGTTCAAAGCCTCACATTACGAAAAATGGCTATCTGGCATGCGCAAGTTGCGCGCCAAGATTGTTAGCCAGCTGGGTAGCACCAAGCTCAGTGAAATGCACAAGTGGATATAACCTCAGCCGGACCTCTCCATCAGCGCCGCACACTGGGCATAAACCACCCTTTGCACCGTTTACTTATGCCGCTACACTAGCAAGAGCGACCGTAGGAGAAAGCAAAAACTAGTCCAATCATCGAAAAAATGTCGAGAATTTACAATTTGGATGGCTTCACTGCGCTCAAAATTTTCTGCATGGTAATTTCCGTCACGCAGCCATAGCCCGGATGGCAATTTTCCGAAACTTTCACAAAGCCTGTCTTAGCGAAAGCCTGTTGATTTTCCACCAATTCAATGCGCACTTGCAGTTCAAGCCGGTCATGCCCCATTTCACGCGCAATCTCCACACAGGCGGCCACCAAGAGCCGCCCCACGCCCTGACCACGCAGGATTGTATCCACCACCATTTTGCCAAGATAGAGCGCATGCGGTAAAGGGCTGGCCACTACACAGGCCTCCACCGGGTCGCCCATAGCCAAGATCCAGCTTGCTTGCGCCTGATCTGACGGGTCTTGTACCGTGAGTTGGTGCATCGAACTGGGCGGATCAATGCGCCCAGTCATAAAGGCAAAAGAGGTGCAGATCAGAGTCAAAACCTCTGACAAAGCCTGGTCATTGGGCTGTAATCTACGAATGGGACGGTGCTGCATCAGATATCCAAACTAGGCGGCAGTTTCATCGTCACCGATCATACGCTGATAGATCGCTGTGCCGTGCCAATTGTCAAATTTGCGTCCCACTTCACGTAGGGTGCCCACCAGTTCAAACCCACAGGCATTATGTAAGCGCACACTTGCAGGGTTTGGGGTCGTGACGATGCCGATCACTGTGTGAAATCCACGCGCCGCCAAATGCGCAAGAAGCACCTGATAAAGCGCGCGCGCCAATCCGCATCCTTTGGCCTGCGGCGCCAGATAGACACTCACCTCAGCTGTCGTGTTATAGGCCGGGCGTGGGCGGTATTGGCTTCCGCAAGCATAGCCCAAGATCACCCCAGCCTCCTTGGCAACAAAATAGCCGTGAGAACAGAGATTGGCAGAAATTCGCGCCTCCATCTCCGCAAGGCTGGGCGGATCCGCTTCAAATGAAACAGAACTGTCGCGCACATAGGAGGCATAGATCTCCAGAATGGCTTCGGCATCCGCAAGTGTGGCGGGACTGATCGAGATGTGAGATAAAAGCTTAGTCATCGATTTGCCCTGCCCGGCTAGACTTGATTGGGCAGATCATGCCCATTTGCTAAGGCGGTCAAATTGGCCACAGCCATCACCCCCATATCCAATCGAACTTCAAGCGTAGACGTGCCCATATGCGGTAGAAGCGTGACGTTCTGCATGTCTTTCAAAGACTGTGGAACCAGTGGCTCATTCTCATAAACATCAAGCCCAGCGCCCGCAATTTGTCCCGCAGACAGCGCCGCGATCAGTGCCGCTTCATCGATTACATCACCACGGGCAATATTGACCAATACCGCATGAGGGCGCAAAGCGGAGAGGGCCTGCGCCTCAATCATGTGGTGCGTATCAGCGCCCCCCCGGCAGCGCCACAACCGCTATATCACAGGCCTGCATCACCATTTGGATCGACGGCAATTGAGTACAGCCCTCAATCGTTTTCTCAGACCGGTTGAAAAACACAATGGGCATACCAAAGCCAAGGCGACAGCGCTGTGCGATCGCTTGGCCGATCCTGCCCATGCCAATAATACCTACAGTTTTACCAGACATATGCATGCCCAAGAGCTGAGTTGGCCCCCAGCCATGCCAGTCTCCCGCACGCACCATACTTTCACCCTCACTGGCTCTGCGGCAGGTCATCAACATCAAGGTGAGCGCAATATCAGCGGTAGCCTCAGTGACGACACCAGGGGTATTGGTCACACGTATCCCTGCACGTTGCGCAGCCGCGGCATCAATATGATTGATACCCACACCAAAGTTGGCTACTAATTTGCAAGGCGCATCGTGCAAGCCTTCAAAAGCGGTGGCGGAAAAATCATCACCAAATGTGGCAAGTATCGCGTCATACTCAGCCATAGCAGCTTGCGCTTCGAGGGCCGTCATCGGAAAATCACTCTGGCGCCGCGTGATGTCAAATTTAGCTTCCACAAGCCGGACAACTTCTAAGGGCATTTCACGACTGATCAGAACTCGCATTAAAATAAACTTCCACCGATAGGTACATCCATATCAGGACGTATCAACACAACTTCGCCCGCCGCATCCGGAACACCAAGCACCAGAATTTCAGATATGAATTTGCCAATTTGGCGGGGTGGAAAATTAACAACGGCCATCACACTGGTACCGATCAAAGTTTCAGGAGTGTAATGAGCTGTGAGCTGTGCCGATGACTTTCTCTCACCCAACGTTCCCCCAAAATCGACCCAAAGCTTGATCGCAGGCCTCCGGGCTTCGGGATAGGGCTCCGCGCGTGTCACCACACCCACTCGGATGTCGAGCTTCATAAAATCGTCAAAAACTATCTCAGCCATTGGATAGTTCTTGCGACCGTTTGGTGGCCGCTTTCACGGCTTTGGTCATTAGCGATTGCAACCCTGTCTTGTCTCGCATCAAAACATCTAAGGCCGCTTGCGTAGTGCCATTTGGACTTGTAACGTTGATGCGAAGTTGCTCTGCACTCTCATCAGACTGCATGGCCAAAGCCCCTGCCCCAGCCACAGTAGCCTTCGCCAATTGCATGGCCATGTCAGCGGGCAGACCTTGTTTAACACCAGCCTGCGCCAAAGTCTCAATCATATGGAACACATAAGCAGGCCCTGAGCCAGAGACACCTGTAACGGCATCCATCTGGCCTTCATCCTGCAACACAATCGTTAGACCTACAGCCGCCATCAAATTTTGCGCCTCGGAGAGGTCTTTTTCTGTGGCGCGACCGTTGCCAATCAAAGCAGTGATTCCTTGGCCAACCGCCGCCGGTGTATTAGGCATCGCGCGCACAATCGGTGTGGACCGCCCCAAGACCTCCTCAAACGCCGACATGGGCGTGCCCGCGGCGACAGAGATGAACAGGGTGGTGGTAGATCCGAATCGTTGCAAGCGTGGCAAAGCTTCGCCCATCATCTGAGGTTTGACGGCAACCATTACAACAGCAGGATCATCGGGCAGCATTTCATTCACGCGCACCCCAATCGACAGAATCCATTCGCTGGGCTTTGGATCCAAGATCCACACAGATTTAGGGTCTATCCCTTGCTCGAGCCAACCAGACAAAAGAGCCGATCCCATTTTGCCACACCCAAGCAGCAGTAGTCCACGGTCAGAAATATTCTCAGAAATCATTTCATATGATCCACAAATGTTTCATTTGAGCTAGTATTACGCGTGGCCGTGGATCTCTGCAATGGCCACCTGCATCGCGGTCTCTAAGTCTTCTTTACCCCAAGTGACCAATTGGAAGGCCGGGTAATAGCGCTCGGCCGATACAACCGCCGCTGAAATCATGGTGTCAATTTGACCCGGGCTAGCGGCTTGCCCGCCAGACAAGATCAAACCGTAGCGGAAAACCATCAGCTTTTGAGCTTCCCAATAGGTAAAGCTGCCCGCCCAACAGTTGTCGTTCACCGCATTCAGCGCCGCATAGAGCTCGTTCATGCGATGCGCTGGCGGTTCCATATCGAATGTGCAAATCAACTGCAGGGTTTCATCCGCATCTGACCAAGCCAAAGTGATCGAATAGCTGCGCCATTGGCCTGCAATTTCCATTGAGATTTGATCATCGGCGATCCGATTAAATTCCCACTCTTGGTTGGCGGCGATGTCTTGCACCATATCGATTGGGTGCAGATCTTCAAAATCAAACGCGTGGTTAGAAAGTCCCATAACGGCCCCCTTCTGGAAAATATTTAAGCCAGCGAGCCGCCACAAAATATTGTACTAGTCCCAATATTTTGCGGATCCCCCACCTTTTTCTACCAATTATGGTGTCTTCAAGACACTGCCCTGTCCAGTAAAATATCTGGGGATAAGTCATTTATCTGTGGAGAAGATTAAAAATTGCCAACAAAATGCTCCCCAAAACGAAAAAGGCCGTCCATAATGGACGGCCTTTCACATAACCTCACTCCGGGGTTATTTCTTTGTCGTTGTCTTTTTCTTCGGCCCAGCCGCTTCCAACGCGTCAAGCCGGCTTTTCAAAGCCTCATTCTCTTCACGGGCTTTTTGCGCCATGGCACGCACTGCATCAAATTCCTCACGCGTCACAAAATCTCGATCGGCCAGCCAGCGATCCATCAAGCTTTTCATCGCTGTCTCAGCCTCATCTTTTGCGCCTTGGGCCACACCCATCGCATTAGTCATCATTTGGCCAATGTCATCCATAAACTTATTCTTGCTTTGCATCATCTGTCTCCTTGGTGGCGATATCGCGCTTTATC
>Ga0307995_1000287_pt1 | contig 35615 bp, 35 predicted proteins | sample EllFjometagen262_FD_203132 | JGI IMG/M metagenome (GOLD analysis project Ga0307995, IMG submission 203132) | Marine microbial communities from Ellis Fjord, Antarctic Ocean - #262 | ecosystem: Environmental > Aquatic > Marine > Unclassified | place: Southern Ocean | collected 2014-11-02 | reverse complement strand
CCTCCATTGGTAGAAAACTTCGATAATCAAGGCAAGGTAACTCTATCAGCTAGTAAGAATACTGGTTTACCTGAAGGAATTCCTATCCGTTACCGAGCAGGAGATCAGCCAAATAATGCACTTGCATTAAATGTTTTAAAGCCAGGTGAAGTCGCCGCTTCCGGTGGTACTTCAGGTGTTTTGTTTGCTGTTTCAAAACAAAAAATTCCTAAAGAATTTTTTCGTGTAAATCATTTTGCTCATGTAAATTATACTGAAGAAAACCCAGTGATTGGAACTTTATTATGCATTAACGGAGCTGGTATTCAGTACAGCTGGTTGCGAAAAATGATTCAAATTTCAAGTTTTAAAGAGATGAATGATTTAGCTGATTCTGTTCAAATAGGAAGTGATGGGCTTATTAATTTGCCCTTTGGTAATGGAGTTGAAAGAATGTTTTATAACCAAACTCCTGGCGCACAATTTTGTAATTTAAATTTAAACATTCATCAGCAAGGTCATTTATGTCGAGCAGCTATTGAAGGAGTTGCATTTTCATTTGCTTACGGAATGAAAATTTTAAAAAATGATTCTTCGGATATTCATGTTATTCGAGCGGGAAATGATAATCTTTTTAAATCAGAAATTTTTTCAAACACCATAGCAAGTTTGATTGATCATCCTATTGAAATTTATGACACTACTGGAGCTATAGGTGCAGCAAGAGCAGCTGGAGTCGAAAATCGATCTTTTGAAGACTTTGGGGCGTGTATCACTAAAAATGATCTCGTGGCTGTAGTAGACCCAAAAAATGAAAACGCATATTTTAATGCCTATGGTATGTGGAAAAAAGAACTCGAAAATAAAATAAATAATTTAAATCAAATATGATGATAACTATTGGGGATAAAGAGTATTACAAAGGAATAGGAGCCATTCTGTTTGAAGGAAAAGGTTCTGATAATCCACTTGCGTTTAAATATTATAATGCTGAGCAAGTAGTTATGGGAAAAACCATGCGAGAACATTTTAAATTTGCAGTAGCTTACTGGCATAGCTTCTGTGGACAAGGAGGAGATCCTTTTGGTCCTGGGACTCAAAAATTTCAATGGGATCAAGCAAATGATCCATTGCAACGTGCCAAAGATAAGGCTGATGCTGCTTTTGAATTCATAACTAAAATGGGATTTGATTATTTCTGTTTTCATGATGTTGATTTGGTTGATGAAGCGGACACCTTAGCTAAAAACGAAAAACGTCTTCTGGAAACAGGAGCTTATATAGCAAAAAAGAAAAAAGAATCTGGAGTTAAGCTTTTATGGGGAACGGCCAATTGTTTTTCAAATCCGATTTACATGAATGGTGCCGCAACAAACCCAGATTTCAATGTTGTAGCTCGAACAGGAGCACAAATTAAGATAGCGTTAGATCTTACCCTTTCATTAGGTGGAGAAAACTATGTTTTTTGGGGAGGTAGAGAGGGTTATATGTCATTATTGAATACAGATATGGGAAGAGAACTTGATCATATGGCTCAAACATTAACGATGGCAAAAGATTATGCGCGTGGTCAAGGATTTAAAGGAACTTTTTTTATTGAGCCAAAACCAATGGAGCCCATGAAGCATCAGTATGATTTTGATGCAGCTACAGCTATTGGTTTTCTCAGAGAATATAATTTAGATAAAGACTTTAAGCTTAATATCGAAGTTAATCACGCAACTTTAGCTCAACACTCTTTCGAACATGAATTGACTGTTGCTGCCAATGCTGGAATGTTAGGGAGTATTGATGCTAATAGAGGGGATTATCAAAATGGCTGGGATACAGATCAATTTCCAGTGAATCTTTTCGAAGTCACAGAGGCTATGTTGGTTTTCCTTCAATCAGGAGGTTTACAAGGAGGAGGAGTTAATTTTGATGCCAAAATCAGAAGAAATTCAACTGACATAGAAGATATTTTTCATGCTCATATTGGTGGAGCAGATGTCTTTGCAAGAGCACTTTTAATTGCTGAAAAAATCATGAGCCAATCTAGATATTTAAGCATGAGAAAAGAACGATATGCATCTTTTGATAATGGAAAAGGGAAAGCTTTTGAAAAGGGTGAACTTTCACTAGAAGAATTAGCTCAATTTGCCTTAAATTCAGACATGCCAAAATGTCTAAGTGGGAAGCAAGAGCTTTATGAGAATATAATAAATCAATATATCTAAAAGGGAATGAGTTTTATGAAACTTTTTTTTACTTCTATTATTATTATTATTATTTTAAAATGTACCGATAAAAATAAAATAAATAGTCAGATAGTTTTTAAAGATGGAATGGTATTAATTCCTTCTGGAAATTTTAAAATGGGAAGTAATAATAATCAATCCAGAAGAGATGAGTTTCCAATTCATGAGGTTTCAATAGATTCTTTTTGGATGGATCAAACCGAGGTAACAAATAAAGAATTTACTGTTTTTGTTGAAGCTACAGGGTATGTTACTACTGCTGAAATTGAGCCTAATTGGAGTGAATTAAAAAAAGAATTACCTCCGGGCACACCAAAGCCACATGATTCTCTTCTAAAAGCAGGTTCATTAGTTTTTATACCTACAAAAGGCCCTGTAAATCTTAATAATTATGGAGCATGGTGGAATTGGAAATCTAAAACGAATTGGCGCTCACCTAAAGGACCTCAAAGTTCTATTAAAGGCAAAGAAAGTCATCCTGTTGTTCATATTTCCTGGTATGATGCTCAAGCATACGCTCAATGGTCAGGTAAGCGATTGCCGACTGAAGCCGAATGGGAATGGGCTGCTCGAGGAGGTAAAGAACAAGCTCTCTATCCATGGGGGAATGAGTTGCTAAATAAAGGGGAAGTAAAGACTAATTCTTGGGAGGGAGCATTTCCTTATGTAAATCAAATGAGGGATCAGTTTTTTTACACCGCTCCTGTTGCTGCATTTAAAGCAAACGGATATGGACTATATGATATGTCTGGAAATGTTTGGGAATGGTGTTCGGATTGGTATGATTATTCATACTATGAATCTCTTTCAAATACATTGACTGAAAACCCTAAAGGGCCAAAAGAATCCTATGATCCATATCTATCTTATACTAAACAAAAAGTAATGCGTGGAGGATCTTTTCTCTGTAATGATAGCTATTGTGCAGGCTATAGGGTAGCGTCACGAATGAAATCCTCTCCCGACACAGGCCTGCAACATACAGGTTTTCGCCTTGTTAAATCTGTAAAGTTGAAGGCTGAATAAATATGTTTTTAAAAAAAAATGACACTGTGTCATTTTTTTTATTAGTTTCGTCTTAAAATCAAATTTATGAATATTTTAGTATGTATCAGTAATGTGCCAGATACTACATCAAAAATAAATTTTAAAGATGAAAACAAATCTTTTGATTCTAATGGTGTTCAATTTATAATTAACCCAAATGATGAATTTGGATTGACCCGTGCCATTTGGTTGCAACAAAAATCAGGAGCAAAAGTTACTGTTGTTACAGTGGGAGATGTTAGTTGTGAACCTATTTTAAGGAAATGTTTAGCAATAGGTGCTGATCAAGCTATTAGGATTGATGTTGTTCCTGAAGATGGGTATTTTGTGGCATCTCAACTTGCAGCTTTATATAAAAGCATTCCTTACGACTTAATTATCACAGGAAGAGAATCGATTGATTACAACGGTGGTATGGTTGGGGGAATACTTGCTACTCTTCTAGACTTACCATATATAGCCAATTGCATCCAGATGGAATTGGAAGGTAATGTTGCAATTTTACAACGAGAAATTGATGGCGGAAAGGAAACCCTATCAGGAAGTTTGCCAATGGTTCTTGGAGCTCAAAAGGGTCTGGTTGAAGAATCCGATTTGATTATTCCAAATATGAGAGGAATTATGCAAGCACGTCAAAAACCATTAGAAGTTCTTTCTCCATTGCATGGTGAAAATGCTTCTAAAGTTAATATTTTTGAAAAGCCTCCTGCTAAAGGGCCTGTTAAATTAGTTGATGCCGGGGACATAGACACCTTAATAGAGTTATTACAGAACGAAGCAAAAGTGCTTTAAAAAACATAAAATATGTCAATAGTTGTTTTTATAGAATCTCAAAACGAAGTAATAAAAAAGTCGGGCTTAGAAGTCGCTTCTTATGGAAGAGCTGTTGCAGATTTAACCGGAGATTCCCTTGTAGCTGTAGTATTTAATTTAAAAAATACTGGAATTTTAAACTCTTATGGTGTAGATAAAATTTATTCCGTAAATACGAGTAGCAACACATTTTTTAATGTGGATCAATATAGTAGTACACTAGCAAATGTTGTAGAAAAAGAAGGTGCGAATATTATAATCGTTAGTGCTTCAGCAGATGGTCGTTATTTGGGTCCTATTTTGGCAACAAAAGTAGAAGCTGCTTACATGTCTAACGTAGTAGCATTACCTAGTTCTTTCGCCCCACTTATCGTTAAACGCTCTTGTTTTACAAATAAAGCATTCAATGAAACAGAGAGTAAAAAACCAAAAACGGTTTTATCCTTAAGTTCAAACGCTTTTGGAGTTTATGAAAAAGCGAGTAGTTCTAAAATTATTGAAGAAACATTTAGTGAAGCTAATTCTACCTTAAAAGTTACTTCTGTTGATAAAGTAATGGACAAAGTGACCATAGCTGATGCTGATATTGTAATTTCTGGTGGAAGAGGCTTAAAAGGACCAGAAAATTGGTATCTCATAGAAGATCTTGCTGAAGTTTTAGGGGCTGCCACAGCCTGCTCTAAGCCTGTCTCTGACATGGGATGGCGTCCGCATAGTGAACATGTGGGTCAAACAGGTAAACCCGTAGCAACAAATCTATATTTTGCTATTGGAATTTCGGGGGCAATTCAACATTTAGCAGGGATTAATTCTTCTAAAATAAAAGTTGTTATAAACAATGATCCAGAAGCACCGTTTTTCAAAGCAGCAGACTATGGTATTGTAGGTGATGCTTTTGAGGTTGTTCCTAAATTAACTGAAAAATTAAAAGCTCTTCAACAATAATAAAATTATATCCAAATGATTAACAAAAAAGTTAATTCCGTTGCTCAAGCTCTAGAAGGGGTTCAAGATGGAATGACGTTTATGTTAGGAGGATTTGGTTTATGTGGAATTCCTGAAAACGCTATTGAAAAATTAGTAAGTTTAGATATATCAGGACTCACCTGTATTTCTAATAATGCCGGAATAGATAATTTTGGTTTAGGAAAACTTCTTCAAAACAAACAAATAAAAAAAATGATTGCCTCCTATGTGGGAGAAAATGCTGAGTTTGAAAGACAAATGTTGTCCGGTGAATTGGAAGTTGTACTAACACCCCAGGGTACTTTAGCTGAAAAATGTAGAGCAGCGCAGACAGGGATTCCTGCTTTTTTCACACCTGCAGGTTATGGAACTGAAATTGCTGAAGGTAAAGAAACTAGGGTTTTTAAAGAGAAAAATTATGTGATGGAGGAAGCATATCAAGCAGATTTTGCTTTTGTGAAGGCTTGGAAAGGAGATGAAGCTGGAAATTTAATTTTTAAAGGAACAGCCCGAAATTTCAACCCATTAATGTGCGGTGCTGCAACCATTACAGTTGCTGAAGTTGAAGAACTTCTCCCATTAGGAGCACTCGATCCAAACCAAATTCATATTCCAGGAATTTTAGTAGATAGAATCTTTAGAGGAAATCTTTATGAAAAACGTATTGAACAATTGACTCTAAAAAAAACCTAATGGCTCTGGACAAAAATGGTATAGCAAGGCGAATAGCTAAAGAACTTCAAGATGGATGTTATGTCAATTTAGGAATTGGAATTCCTACTTTAGTTGCTAATTATGTCCCTGAAGGTATTCAAGTTGAATTTCAAAGTGAAAATGGAATTTTAGGTATGGGACCTTTTCCTGATGAAGGGGAAGAAGATGCAGATCTAATTAATGCTGGAAAGCAAACTATCACTAGCTTACCAGGAGCAAGTTTTTTTGATTCAGCAATGAGTTTCGGAATGATTAGAGGCAGACATGTTGATCTTACTATTTTAGGAGCGATGGAGGTGTCTGAAAAAGGAGATATTGCTAATTGGAAAATTCCAGACAAATTAGTGAAAGGTATGGGAGGCGCAATGGATTTAGTAGCTTCAGCAGAAAACATTATTGTGGCAATGATGCATACAAATCGATCGGGAGTGTCAAAATTACTTGACAAATGTAGTCTCCCGCTAACAGGTTTAGGGTGTGTAAAACGAATTATTACTGATCTGGCTGTTATTGATATAACGAAAGATGGATTTTTACTTGTAGAAAGAGCTCCAAATGTAAGTATAAAAGAAATCCAAAATGCAACAAAGGGAAAGCTAATTATTCAGAATAAAGTCCCTGAAATGCTATTCTGATAAAACCTTCAGGTATAAAACATCATCATTTATGATTTATATAATCTTTATTATATTTATATAAATTTAAAACCTAATGAAACCTTTAGTTAAACTATCAGCAATTATTTTTTCATTCTTTTTGAGTTGTCAAAATTCTCCTAAAAAAGCTTCTATAGAAGTCATTGAAGATTTATCAGAAGAAAAATCAGAATGGGTTAATCTGATCGCTACCGATACTTTCGAGGGTTGGCATATTTATCAAAATGAAAATGGTGAAAAAACAGGTTGGTCCTCAGAAAACAGAGTTTTTACCTATGATTCTAGCAATGCAAAAGGGGATGGAAATAAAAGTTTAATCTCTGATGAAAAATACACCAATTTTGAAATTCAATTTGAATGGAAACTCTCACCCAATTCTAATAGCGGTTTTATGTGGGGAGTTATTGAAGATTCAAGATATGATGCTCCTTACCTAACAGGACCTGAAATTCAAATCATTGATGCAGACATCTATGGTGATGACAAGAAAAATCAAATTCATACAACAGGATCTCTTTATGATATGGTTGCTCCGGACCATGTGATGGCAAAGCCAGCAGGAGAATGGAATAGCTATCACATTACAATTAATTACAAGATTAATAAAGGAACAGTGGTTCATAATGGAATGGAAATCAATCGTTTTCCGCTTCAAGGTCCAGATTGGGATGCATTAGTTAAAAAAAGTAAATTTGCTGATATATCAGGTTTTGCTGTGGATAAAGAAGGATATCTTTGTTTTCAAGATCACCCGGGTGTAATTTCTTATAAAAACATAAAAATAAAAAGACTCTAAATTGTATTTGAATAATAAAACATATTCATTAAAAGCAAAGCTACTTTCAATAGTTCTAGTCTTAGCACTTATAGCTCCTTTGGGGCTTAAGCTTGCTCATTCTTTTCAATATCACTCAAGTGTAGATTCTTGTAAACATGCTAAGGTACATTTTCATAAATCAAGTTCTCATAATGATATTTTAGACTTATTTTTTCAGCCAATTGGAGATTATTTTTTTTATTTGATGAGTATTCAATTCAATAAAATAATTTCATTAAATGAAGTAATATATAAAGTTTCATTATTTCCAAAAATAATTTTTTATGTAAGTTCTAGGGGTCCCCCAAAATTTATTTTTATTTGATATTTTTTCTTATGTAACCAGCGCAAGCTAATATCATAATACTTTCTCATACAATTATAAATTAAACCTCAAAAAATCATGGATTCACGTCCTTACACAAAATTATATTCAATTATTTTAATATCGTCTTTTCTATTTAATGGATGTTCAAGCGAAGCCCCAGAGCTAATTCAAGAAGAAGAATTGATAACTACCGTAAAACTTACTTTTAAGTCATCTGAAGAGACTCAAATAGTTAGATGGAATACTTTGACAACAAATTCTGAAATAATTCAACTCAAAGCCAACTCTATGTATGAAGTAGCTATTGAATTTTTAGATGATAGTGATCCGGTCGATATTAAAAATATTACTACTGAAGTTATAGAGGAAGCTAATGATCATCAAGTGTTTTACGAATTTTCAGGAGTAAATGTTATATATGGTACCTCAGACTCAGATGTTTTAGACGATAATCAAAATCCCCTATATATAAATTCAATATGGAATTTTGTAGAATCTAGCTCAGGGGTTGTTCGAATATATTTAATTCACGAACCTACTTCAAAAAATAGTAGTAATAGAAGTGGATTTGGAGGAGAAACAGATATTCAAGTAGATATACCTTTACATATTAATTAGTGACTAATAATATTTTCAATAGAGGGGTTTTTGTTTTGTTTTTTATTGGGGCTATTTTCTCAATTTGGGGTCAGTCATGTGATTTCACCATAAGAGGTAATATCAATGATTTACATGATGGTTCTCCAGTATATGGGGCCCTTGTAAGAATAGAAAATTCTGATATTTTTACTCAAACAGATGAAACAGGAAGATACCTTTTACAGGGTGTTTGTTCTGGTTACTTAGTCCTTGTTGTTGAACATCCTCAATGCAATTCTTTGAAGCGAAAATTGTTTATTGAAGCTGATGATTCAATTAATTTTGATCTAGAACATCACATAAATGAATTAGATGAAATTATAATTTCTGATGATCAGTTAAAACAAATAAACTTAAGTGCTAATGAATCTAGATTAGATGTTAATCAGATAACTCGATTTAGTAGTCAAAGTTTAGCTGATGCATTGAATTCCTTTACTGGAGTAAGCTCATTAAAAACAGGGAATTCTATCGCAAAACCCATGATTCATGGTATGTTTGGAAGTAGAGTAGGCATAGTTGCTAATGGGATGCGTTTACGAGACCAAGATTGGGGAGCAGATCATGCTCCAAATATTGATTTAAATGCTTTCGAAAACGTACAATTAGTTAAGGGAGCCTCTGCGCTAAAATATGGAGGTGATATGGTTGGCGGAGTTATTATTCTCTCTCCTCCGAAAATAGAATTAAAGGACAGTCTTCTTGGTAAAACTGTTATAAACTTAGTTCAAAATGGAATGGGAGTTAGTCTTTCTTCGGATTTGATAAAAACCTATTCTAATGGATATTACGTGAAAGGTCAATTTACTTGGAAACGCTTTGGGGATATTAAAGCGCCTAATTATATTCTTTCTAATACAGGTTTAAAAGAGTTAAATTATTCTATTAAGCTAGGAAGAACCAGGATAATAAGAGGATGGGAGATAAATTATTCTAGATTCAAAAATGAAACAGGAATATTGAGAGCTGCTCATATTGGAAATATTCAAGATCTTTTAAGAGCTTTAAATTCTTACGAACCTCTTCGAATAGAGCCTTTCAGTTATTCTATAAATGCCCCCAAGCAGCAAGGAACTCACCAAAACATTCAATTCACTTCTTTTAATCAATTCAATGACCAAGCAAAATGGCAATTTGATTATAATTATCAAGAGAATACAAGAAAAGAATTTGATGTAAGAAGAGGAAATCGATCTGATATAGCCTCTATTGACCTGAGGTTAAGGTCTCATAGTTTTTTAAGCAGTTTAAAGTGGAAAAAATATTTTACTTGGAATTTTGAAACAGGAATCAGTGGCTTGATCCAAGACAACTTCTCAAATCCAGAATCTGGAATAAAAAGGCTTATTCCAGATTATTTAAGTTACGAATTAGGGAGTTTTTTTATTGGTTCTTACAAGCCCAATAATTCTTTTAGTTGGGATTGGGGTTTGCGTTTTGACAGAGTGATTTGGGATGTCCAGAAATATTATAATACTTCTGACTGGGAAGCAAGAAATTACCAAGATGTCTTTTCTGATTTTGTTGTTCAAGATTTTGGTACTCAAATATTAGTAAACCCCAAATTGAATTTTATTAATTGGTCAGCACAAACAGGAATAACATATGTTTTAAGGAATCATTTCAGATCTGTTTTTTCTTATATTTTATCTCAACGATCTCCAAATGCCTCTGAGATGTTTAGTGACGGATTACACCACTCTCTTGCTACTATTGAATACGGAAATTTATTTCTTGATAAAGAAATCTCTCATAAATTTTTGATGAGCCTAAATCTAGATAAAGAAAATTTTAAAGGCTCCATTGAACCCTATTTTTCGACTATCAAAGATTATATATTTATTGCTCCTAAATCCCTGAAACAGACCATTAGAGGAGCTTTTCCTGTTTGGGAATATGATGCTACAAATATTTTGTTATGGGGAATAGATTCTAGTTTGGAGATACGTTTGATGAACAAAATGAATTTAGAGCTAAACGCTTCATATATTCATGCCCAAGATAGAATTAATAATCAGCCACTTATATCAATTCCATCCTTTAATACATTTCAGAAGTTTAATTATACATTTAAAAACGGATTAAATGTTGAATTAATTAATCGTTATGTGGCGTTTCAAAATAGGTTTCCTGACACAAATTTTCAAATAAACTCAATTGTAGAAGGTGAAATTACTCAAAAGCTTATTGATATTAGCACCCCCCCTAAGGCATATCAATATCTAGATTTTTCTTTTTCTTTTCCTTTCGATGTTATTGAGGGTTTAAATACTTCCATACGCTTTATTTTTCAAAATCTAACGAATACCAAATACAGAGATTATTTAAATAGAATGCGTTTTTATTCCAATGAAGTTGGTCTAAATGCAGAGTTTCAATTAATTATATCATACTAAAACTTTCAGCTTTTTTATACCTATCTTTAAGTATTGCTCTGCATAAAACTTAGTTATATGAAAAATAATTCTTTATGTTTTCTAGCTGTTATTTATATATGTTCATTTCAGCTTTTTTCGCAGAATCAATCCAATATTGAGGGGATTTATGATGATCCGTCAATAGATACCCAATATGCTTTTGTGGAAGAATTACTTTATGTTGCTGGGTATGTTCCAGACAAAATACAGGTCTATCAAACCTTGCCCAATTATGCGCATGTATACAGAGTTAAGTTGGACTCGGTAAATGGAGGTTTTATGTTTGTGCGGTGGGACAAGAAAAAAAAAGAACATTATTTGTCTAATAAAATGATTGACCCTGGATTCTATTATAATTTAAATGTTGCTAGGGAATTAATGAGAAAGCAGACTGAAAAGGCTAATTTTAGTCCAGAGGATATTGGCATACAGGCTAAAGATCAGGTTCAAATTTCAGATGCTGATATTAAAGGAATTCGTGAAGATTTTGATTTAATTGAAAAGGAAAAACAAATTTTAGAAAACAAACGTAAAAAAGTAAATTTTCAAAAAAATCAGCGCAAGCGAGAAAGAAAATCTTCGAAGAAAAAAAATTAATTAGTAATCGTTAATATATCACCTTCTAATTTTGTAGCTGGATTAGAATACAATTTAACTTCTTCTTCTAGATTTACGGTTGAAGGATTTCTTAAAAACTATGCTTATTATCCTGTCTCTTTAAATGATAGAGTTTCACTAGCCAACAAAGGTGGTGGATTTGAAGCATTAGGAAATGAAGCCATTGTTTTAGAAGGTGAAGGACAAAGCTCAGGAGTTGAAATTTTGTTTCAACAAAAACTTTCAAGAAATTTTTATGATGTATTTGCTTACACCTATTTTTTAGTGAATTTTCAGGGCTTAATCAAGTATTAAGACCTTCAGTATGGGGCAGTCGACATTTGATTTCTTTTACAGGAGGTTATAAATTAAAACGTAATTGGGAAGTTAGTGCACGATGGAGATTTGCTGGAAAAAATCCATACGTTCCAACCAGCATAGAGGCTAGTGCATTATCTTATCCTGAAATTATTTTGGATTACGATCGTTTGGGTGAGGTAAAACTAGACGCCTTTAATTTAGCAGATATAAGAATAGATAAGAAATGAAATTTCAAGAATTTATCGTTTAACCTGTATTTTGAAGTTCAAAATTTTCTTACACAATCTAATCCCCCCCCAGAATATGGTCTAAATAGAGCAGAAGACGGAACACTAGTAAGTCCAAGAAGCTTGATTTCTGTTTCTACTTCCGAGGGAAATAACACTCCTCTGCCTACATTAGGATTTATTCTTTATTTTTAGCAATTTTTTTATAGATCTAAAAGTCCATCGGGTAATTCAACATCAATGGTTTTATTTTCCCGGTTGACTTTAAGAATGAAATCATCATGAATAGGAATTAGCGCTTCTTTTGTTTCTAATTGAATTTCAAATAGTGCTTGAGACCCTTTGTCGTAAATTGTTTTTATCATTCCTAAAATTACTCCATTTTCTATGATTGAAAATCCTATGACTTCGTGATAATAAAATTTTTTTCCTTCTAAAGGTGGTAATAAGCTTAACGGTAAATAAAGAGCTTTTTTAATTAGGCTGTCTGCCATTGATTCATCTTCTACTTCTTCAAAATTTATTCGAAGCAAGGATGATTTATGAAGGCTACATCTATTAATAAAAAAAGGAACCAATCCTGTGGGTAATTCCACGAAAATTGATTCCAGATTTGTATATATTTCAGGCGAATCACTGTCTATTTTGACTAGAACTTCTCCTTTAAAACTGTATTTTCCTACGATAGTACCCAAGTAGAAACAATCTTCTTTTTTCATCGTTGAAAAGTAAAGATTTTATTTTTCTTTAGAAGCTTTTTTTGATGGAGCCTCTTCCTTAACAGGAGCTGCCTCTTCTTCCTTAACAGGAGCTACCTCTTCTTCTTTAACAGGAGCTGCCTCTTCTTCCTTAACAGGAGCTACCTCTTCTTCCTTAACAGGAGCTACCTCTTCTTCTTTAACAGGAGCTGCCTCTTCTTCCTTAACAGGAGCTACCTCTTCTTCTTTAACAGGAGCTGCCTCTTCAACCTCTGCGGCAGTGGCATCGGCTAGGCGTTTTTCACTGATTTCTTTTTCTTCAGCTAGGCGTTTTGACTTAACATCAGCTTCACCTTTGGAAAGACCATCTTTTTTAGCTTGAACTTTTGCTTCTTTTTCTTCTAACCAAGTAGCTAATTTTTTATCAGCAACTTCTTGGGTTAAAGCACCCTTACGAACACCTCCATTAAGATGGTGCTTTAACATGATGCCTTTATAAGATAAAAGGGTACGGGCTGTATCTGTAGGCTGCGCACCTTTATTTAGCCAGCTAACTATGTCATCAAACTTAAGGTTAACTGTTGCAGGATTAGTATTTGGATTATATGTACCTAATTTCTCTAAGTAGCGACCATCTCTTTTTGATCGTGCATCCGCGGCGACAACCCAATAGAAGGGTTTTCCTTTTTTACCGTGTCTTTGAAGTCTAATTTTTACTGGCATATCATATTAATTTGTGAGGATACCCGATCCTCTGATTATTAATTCTGGGTGCAAATATATAGATTTTTATTTTTTAACTGACATAAGACCTTAATATTTATTCTAAATAGATTTTATCAGCAACCATTTCTTTCTAAAAGCTTAAGTCAGCACTTTTTAAAATTGTTTTAGGAAATAAAAAAGTGTAATTTTGCCCACTAAAATTTTTACCAGTAATGAACATCAACAGAACTGATTTAGATTCCCTAAACACCTTAATCAATATAACAGTTGATCGTATCGATTTTTCAGAAAAAGTAACATCGATTTTGATTGATTATCGGAAAAGCGTTAATATCCCAGGATTTAGGAAAGGACATGTGCCGATGGGTATGATCAAAAAGCAGCATGAAAAAGCAGTTATCGCAGAAGAGGTTAATAAAATCCTTCGAGAGAATTTGGATAAATTTATTAAAGAGGAAAAATTAGAGCTTTTAGGTAATCCAATACCCAAAGCACCTGACGAAGCATTAGATTGGGATTCAGAAAGTTTAAATTTTGAATTCGAGTTAGGAATTGCCCCCAAATTTGATGTTAAATTAGATATACTCAAAAAAGTGGTTCATTTTAAAATTGAACCCGATGATAAAATGGTTAGTGAGCAACTAGATTATGTTGCTAAACAATACGGTAAGTTGGTTTCCAAAAGTAAGCCAGATAAAGATTATGAAATCACTGCACAATTTCTAAACGAAGCAATTGAAATAGAAAAAATGATCACCTTTACTTTTGATGATCTTAAATCGAAAAAAGTAATTAAAGAGTTAAAATCCGAAACCAGAGGTTCTGTTATAAATATTGCCATAAAAAATTTATTTAAAGATGATGATACAGCTAAGCGTTTATTATCAATTGATGATGACAAATTAGCTTCTATTCAGGGAGATGAGCTTGCATTAGACATTAAAGAGGTTAATGAACGAATTCCTGCAGAATTAAATCAGGAATTATTCAACAAACTGTTTGAGCCCGGATCAGTCAATTCAATTGTTGAATTTAAAGAAAAAACCAAAGAAAACTTACAAAAACAATTTGAGCCTCAGGCAGATCAAAAACTTTTAAATGATGTAACAGAATATTTAGTTGAAAAAACTAAGTTTGATTTACCTTCAGAATTCTTAAAAAGATGGATGCAAAATGCAGGTAAAGAACCATTAAGTCCAGAAGCAGCCACAGAAGAATTTAATAAGTCAGAAAAAGGAATTAGATATCAGTTAATAGAAGGAAAGATTATACAGGAGAATAAATTAGATATGACCTTTGATGAACTAAAAGAATTCGCAGCCTCTCTAGTTCAAAATCAAATGATGCAATATGGACAGCAACCTGACCCCCAACAAATCGACGGAATCGTGTCTAATATTTTATCTAATCAAGATGAAACAAGAAGAATATCAGAACAATTGATGAGCAATAAAATGCTTTCTTTCTTTAAAGAAAAGGCCCCATTAAAAGTTAAAAAGGTAGGTTTTGATGCTTTTGTTAAGCAGGCCTATGGAAAAGCATAATTTTTTTTATTATTTTTAAAAAAATATCCAAATGAATTACGGTAAGGAATTTAAAAAATACGCAACTAAGCATCATGGAATTAATGCAATGTACTATGATAAAATAGTAAGCAGTATGACTCCATACATTATAGAAGAACGTCAATTAAATGTTGCCCAGATGGATGTTTTCTCACGTTTAATGATGGATAGAATTATGTTTCTAGGCACTGCCATTGATGATAATGTTGCTAATATAATTCAAGCACAATTATTATTTCTTCAGAGTACAGATGCAAATCGTGATATCCAAATGTATATTAATTCTCCAGGTGGAGGTGTTTATGCAGGATTGGGAATCTATGATACTATGCAATTTATTACTCCTAATGTTGCAACTATTTGCACAGGTATTGCTGCCTCTATGGGAGCTGTTCTTTTATGTGCAGGTCACAAAGGGAAACGTTCTGCTTTACCGCATTCACGTGTGATGATTCATCAGCCTTTAGGGGGAGCACAGGGACAAGCCTCAGACATTGAAATTACGGCTCGTGAAATATTAAAACTTAAAGACGAATTGTATCAAATCATTTCAAAACATTCAGGTCAAGCGATGAAAAAAGTCACAAATGACAGTGATCGTGATTATTGGATGAAGGCAGATGAAGCAAAAATTTACGGAATGGTGGATGAAGTACTTCAAAAAACATCTAAATAAAATCATGTATCTATGAGTAAGCCTGATTTAAACTGTTCATTTTGCGGGAGACCTAAACCAGAAACACAGCTCTTAATTGCAGGTTTAGATGCACATATTTGTGATCGATGTATAGTTCAAGCGTACGGAATTGTTCAGGAGGAGGCTTCAGAAACTGATTTAAATGAAGAACCAATTGAGGTAAAACCACCAAAGGAGATTAAAACTTTTTTAGATGATTACGTTATTGGCCAAGAACCTTCTAAAAGAGTGCTCTCAGTTGCAGTATACAACCATTATAAACGCTTGACTCAAGATTCTTCAAAGGCAGATAGTGTTGAGATTCAAAAAAGCAATGTGTTGATAATTGGGCCTACGGGAACAGGAAAAACCCTTTTGGCTCAGACAATTGCACGCCAGCTAAAAGTTCCTTTAGCTATAGTTGATGCTACAGTTTTGACAGAGGCAGGTTATGTTGGAGAAGATGTAGAAGGCATTCTTTCTCGTCTGCTTCAATCTGCAGATTATGACGTAGATCGTACTCAAAAAGGAATTGTTTTTATTGATGAAATAGATAAAATCGCACGAAAAAGTGATAATCCATCTATTACAAGAGATGTGTCAGGTGAAGGAGTTCAGCAAGCTTTACTCAAATTGCTAGAAGGAACAGTAGTCAATGTTCCACCTAAAGGTGGGCGAAAACATCCAGACCAAAAATTTATTGAAGTCGATACATCTGACATCTTATTCATTGCAGGAGGGGCATTTGATGGTATAGAGGCGCATATTAATAAGCGTTTGAATCTTCAAGCAATTGGATACAAAGCTACAAGAGATCAACGGAATGTTGATAAAGAAAACATATTGCAATATATCACTCCGCGTGATGTTAGATCTTTTGGATTGATACCTGAAATAATTGGAAGGTTACCAGTTTTGACCCACATGAATCCTTTAGACAAAGCGACACTTCGTGAGATTTTGACAGCTCCTAAAAATGCTTTAATCAAGCAATATGTTCAACTATTTGCTATGGATGGGATTGAATTACAATTTACTTCAGGAGCATTGGATTATATCGTCGAGAAAGCTCTAGAATACGAATTAGGAGCTCGAGGATTACGTTCATTATGTGAGGCAGTATTAAATGATGCTATGTTTGAATTGCCCCACTCTGATGTAAAGTTTTTAAAAGTAACCAAGCAATACGCCGATGATAAGCTTTCAAAAATTGAATTACCAAAACTTAAAGCAGTCTCTTAGATATTCATTTTAAGAAGTTCTTCTATTAAAACTCTAGAATTAGATAATCGAGGTACTTTATGCTGTCCTCCCAATTTTCCTCTTTTTGATAGCCATTTATAAAACAATCCCTTTTGAGCCACATTTAATTTCAGTTTTTCTAATGTCATATCTTTATAACGTTTGGCTTCATAGTCTGAGTTTTCAGCTTGTAAAAATTTATCTAGAAGATTAGTAAATTGCTTAATATCGCTTGGTTTTTTTTCAAATTCTATTATCCATTCATGCTTCCCTTTTTTTCCGTCTTTCATAAAAACTGGTCCAGCTGTATAATTAGACATAATACAATTGGTTTTATTACATGCATTAGCAACAGCTTTTTCTGAATTATCTATGATCAGTTCTTCTCCAAAAACATTTATGTGTTGTTTAGTTCTTCCTGTAATTTGAATTCTAAAGGGAGACAAGCATGTAAAGCGAATTGTGTCACCAATTTTATAACGCCATAAACCAGCATTGGTAGTTATTACAACAGCATAATTTTTATTTAATTTGACTTCAGCAAGATTGATTACTCTTTGGTTCTCTTCTTTTTCATTAACGTCAAAAGGAATAAACTCATAAAAAATTCCATAATCCAACATAAGTAATAATTCATCAGAATTATTTCGGTCTTGAATTGCAAAAAAACCTTCTGAGGCATTATAGATTTCGTAAAATCTAAAATTAGATTTTGGAAATAGTTGTTCAAATATTTTTCTGTAGGGTTTAAAATTTACTCCTCCATGAAAATAAACTTCTGCATCAGGCCAAACTTCTATTAGATCTTTTTTCCCTGTTTTTTTAAGTATATTTTGGAGTAAAACTAACATCCAAGAAGGTATTCCTGCTAGACTAGTTACTTTTTCTGGAATAGATTCTGATGCAATAGCTTTCATTTTAGTTTCCCACTCAGCCATTAGTGAAGTTTTATTACTAGGCGTGCTACTCAGCTCTGCCCAAAAAGGTAAATTTTGAATAATAATTGCAGATAAGTCCCCAAAATAGCTATTATTTTTATTGTATAGTTCACTACTTCCTCCTAATCTAAGACTCTTTCCTGTAAGTAATTGTGAATCTTCATTATTGTTAAAATAAAGAGAAAGCATGTCTTTTCCTGCTTTGTAATGACAGTCTTCTAATGCTTCTATACTTACTGGAATGAATTTACTTTTAGAATTGGTTGTTCCACTCGATTTCGCAAACCATTTTATGGTTGAAGGCCAAAAAATATTTTGAGTTCCTTTTCGAGAACGCTCAATTTGTGATTCTATAGATTCATATGTACTGAGTGGAACTTGATTTCTAAATTCGTTATAATTAGTAATTTTCTCGAATCTAAAGCTTTTGCCAACTTCTGTGTGCTTTGCTTTGTCCAAAAGATAATGAAGTAACTCAGCTTGAACTTCATGAGGATACTTAATAAAAAGTTCGATTTGATGAATTCTTTTTTTAAGAATCCATGAGGCAATAGAATTAAATAGAGGTATTGGCATAAAATTATCATTATATTACCAATGTAAAAATAATTAATTAAGGGTAGATGTTTGAAGGTGTATTAAAAAAAATGAGAACGGAAATAGAGAGTCCTATCAACTATTTTTTAGCAATGGATCATGGTTTTATTCATGTTAATCAAGCTTTAGGTAAGACGTTTAAAATTCATCATACAGGTTCTCAGTGTCTAAGTTGTAATCAAATGCAAAAAATTTTTAGACAAGGTTTTTGTAAATCTTGTTTTTTTGAAAATCCTGCTGCTGGAGATTGGATTATGCGCCCTGAATTAAGTAAGGCTCATTTAGGAGAACCAGATCGAAATTTAGAATACGAAAAAAGAATGCAGCTTCAACCTCATATTGTTTATTTAGCTTTGAGCAGCCACTTAAAAGTAGGAGTAACTAGGAAAAATCAATTATCGACCCGTTGGATTGATCAAGGTGCTAACGAAGCTTTAGCGATATTGGAAGTTCCTAATAGATATTTAGCAGGTGTTGGAGAAGTATTGCTTAAGGAGTATTTTTCAGATAAAACTAACTGGAGAAAGATGTTGCAAAATAATGCGGAACCAATTGACTGGAAAGGAGAAAGAGATAGAGCTATAGATAACCTTACTAATGATTTTAAGCCTTATATTATTAATAAGGAAACTCCTGTAAAATTAAACTTTCCGGTACTGCATTATCCAGAAAAAGTACAAAGCCTGAATTTAAGTAAGACACCCTTTTATGAGGGAAAATTAAATGGAATTAAAGGACAATATTTAATTTTTGAAGACCAAACAGTTTTTAATGTTCGATCCAATGAAGGTCAGCGAATTAATATAGAAATTTGTTAATCAGTATGCTTTTGAGAATCGGTAAGTAAAGACTCTAATGCATTCATTTCTTTTTTGGTTAAATCACGATATTTTCCAACACCCATATCTAGTTCAATATTCATGATACGGACACGTTTTAGTTTAACGACCCGGTAATTTAAATATTCACACATCCTACGGATTTGACGATTGAGACCTTGTGTTAAAACAATTCGGAATTGTTTTTTATGAATTTGTTCTACCAAACAATTTCGCGTTATTGTATCGAGTATAGGAACGCCACTGCCCATTTTTTCGATGAATTCATTAGTAACTGGCTTGTTTACAGTAACTATATATTCTTTTTCGTGATTGTTTCTCGCTCTAAGAATTTTATTTACAATGTCTCCATCGTTAGTCAGTAAAATTAATCCTTCACTAGGTTTATCTAGTCTTCCGATTGGAAAAATTCGAGAGGGATAATTAATATAGTCTATAATATTGTCTTTTTCAACATAAGTATCAGTTGTACAGACGATCCCAACAGGCTTATTAAATGCTATATATACACTAGGTTCTTTATTATCTTCAATTAAAACTCCATCCACTTCAATACGATCGAGTGGAGTCACTTTTTGACCCATAACTACAGCTTTACTATTGACATGTATTCTTCCTTCTTCAATCATTTTGTCAGCAGCCCTTCTAGAACAGTGACCAATTTCACTTAGATATTTATTAAGCCTTACTCCTTCTTTTTCTGGGTTCATTAAGCTTTAGATTTCTAGTTCATTATGAGATTTCATATTAAAGGTTTTTCTAAAAAGACCTACAAAAAGATACAATAGGGGAGTATCGAGAAGAGCAACAAGAATTTTAAACAAAAAACCGGATAGCACTAGTCCCCAAAACTGATTCCATTGTAAAATATTAAAAACACTTAAAAGTCCAATAACTAAAGTAGTGTCAATAAATTGGGATGCAAATGTTGAAAAGTTATTACGCAGCCATAACATTTTTCCTTTTGTAAGTTTTTTCCAAAAATGATAAAGACGAATATCTACGAACTGAGCTAAGAGATATGCAATCATAGATGCTAATACCGCTATTGGAGATAAGGCGAAAACTTCATTAAATGTTTCATCGTTAATAGGTGAATTTTCAATTGCTGGAACTATGTTAGAAATAAGCAAAATTCCCATTGAAAAAAAGGACGCAAATATACCAGCAACTACTACTTGATTCGCTTTTTTACGACCATAGATTTCTGATATTAAATCTGTAATTAAAAATGTAATAGGATAAGGTAAAATACCCACAGACAGTTCGAATAATTGATTTCCAAAAAGATTAATTTCAAAGGGTTTCCAATAAAAGAATTTTTGAAAAATCAAATTAGAAACTACTAAAGAGGTGATAAATAAAGCAGCTAAATAGATATATATTTTTTTTGCTAGTTCTTTTTTTTGTTCAGTCATTTAATTAATACTTAATTGGAAAGGAACAAGCATTTGGATTGAGAGTAAAGGATTTTGAGAGTTTATTTGTTGCCATTGATTTTGGATTTTTTCTGGAACCCATTTTGCCCAAACTGATTCGATTTTTAATGAAGGTGTAATTCCTTGAATCATACTTTCAAGATTTTTTTCAAACTTGGGATATTCTAATTCATTAAATTCCAAAATACCTGCAGCTTCAGCAGCGGCGTTAATTGCCTCTGCAAGCCCTCCAAGAGAATCAACTAATCCAACATCTAATGCTTGTCGTCCACTCCATACTCGTCCTTGAGCTATTTTTTCTACTGCCTCTGGAGAAAGTGAACGTCCTTGAATGACTCTTTCTTTAAAGGTGTCATACGTTTTTTCGATTCCTTTTTTAATTTGAGATCTATATCCATCAGTCAAAGGATGAAAGGGACTATATCCTAATGCATTTTTATGAGTTTCAATCGATTCCGAATGAATACCAAGATTTTTTATTAAACCAGAAACATTGGGTAAAGTTGCAAACACCCCGATAGATCCAGTTATAGTTAATGGGTCTGCAAATATTTTATCTGCACCTGCTGCAATGTAATAGCCTCCAGAGGCTGCGACATTTCCCATAGAAACCATAAAAGGCTTTTCTTTTTTCAATTTTTCAATAGCGTGCCAAATTAGATCAGATGTAAGAGCAACACCTCCTGGAGAATCGACTCGCAAAACCACTGCCTTTACCCAGTCATCTTTTGCCAAGTCTTCTAGAGTTTCTACAAAAACGCCTTGAGCTATAATGCTTGCTGTTCCTTCTCCATACATTATTGGACCATTGGCATAAACCACCGCAATTCGATCTTTAATATCACTATTGTAGTTTTCAGCACTTTGACTTACTGTTTTGACAGAAGCTAGTTTTAGTTTAATATCTGATGCAATTTGCAATTTTTCTTTAATCAAGTTATTAAAATCATCTTCATAAATTAATCCATCAATCAGTTTTTGATCTAGACCATCTTGCGGAATGTTAATTTGTTTTTCGTTTATTATATTATCTAGTTGGGACGGTTCTAAACCTCGGCTGTTGGCAATTTCATTTTTTAAAGTAATCCAAATATCATCTAAAAGACTTTTAATTTGATAGCGATTGGCAGAACTCATTTTGTTTTCAAGATAAGGCTCTACAGCACTTTTGTATTTCCCATGACGTACTACTTCCATTTTAATACCGTATTCATCTTGAAAATCTTTATAATAGAGTACTTCAGAGGCTAAACCTTTAAACTCTAGAATGCCTACTGGATTTAAAAAGACAGAATCCGAAACAGATGATAGATAATATCCTTTTTGAGAATAAACATCCCCATAAGCATAAATGAATTTTCCACTTTGTTTGAATTTATTTAAAGCGTTTCGAATGCTTCTAGTCTGAGCCCAGCCAGCGCTAATAAAATCAGCACGTAAACGAATCCCTTCTATTTTTGAATTAGATTGCGCATTTTCAATTGAAGACAAAATTTCAGTTAAACCCAAAACTTCTTCGTCCAACCCTAAAATATTTTGTAATTCGTCAAAATTAGGTTTTCTATCTACAATTTTTTTATTTAAGTTTAAATCCAACACACTACCAGTGTCTAGTGTTCCTGACCCTGAGGAAGATCCAATAATACTGGCACTTGCAGAAATAATAAGTAAAACAAAAGTAAAGAATAGTATAAAGGCAGTTAGCGTACCTAAAACTGAAGCGAAGAAACTTTTTGTAAAATTCATGGTTAATCTTTTGTTCATGCAAATATAGGGTTTTGTAGCTTTGTTAAATAATTGTGAATATGGACTACAAAAATCAAATTTACATATCAATAGGAAGTAATAAAGGTAATCGCCTAGAATATCTTCAAAGAGCACTGGCTTTAATTAGTTTGAATAATATTGAAATTGATAGACTTTCCTCAATTTATGAAACCTCTTCCTGGGGTTTTAAAAGCAATTCTTTTTATAATGCTTGCGTCAAAATAAATACATTGCTTTCTCCACATCAACTGCTAAAAGTCTTGCTTGAAATTGAATCTCAATTGGGACGACTTCGCAATCCTAAGGCAGGTTACAATTCTCGAACAATTGATTTAGATATTCTTTTTTATGGTGATTTGATTATCTCAGATTTTGAATTGATTCTTCCCCATCCTAAATTACATCTTCGAAACTTTGTATTAGCACCTCTAAAAGAAATTGCACCTAAATGTGAACATCCTTTACTGAAAAAGAACATTAGTTTGCTTTTGCAGTCCAGTCCAGATAATGCTATTTGTAAACCTTTAAAATTCTCAATTTGGTCTCCACCCCTTTTTGATGCTTTTCCTTATATAGTAATTGAAGGTAATATTGGTATTGGAAAAACTACGCTAGCTAAGAAAATAGCAACTCGATATGATGCAGAATTATTAACAGAAGCTTTCTCTAAGAATTTTCATTTAAAAGATTTTTATAAAAACCCCAAAAAGTTTGCTTTGGCTGTCGAAACCTTTTTTTTGAAAGATAGGATTCAACAAGCATCAGCCTTTTGGGAAAAAAGAAAATCACTTGTAGTTGCTGATTATAGCATATATAAATCACTTGTTTTTGCAGGTCAAAACTTAGAAGTTGCTGATTTTAAAAAATATAAACAGGTTTTTGATATTTCAATAAACAAACAAGAACACCCGAATCTTTTAGTTTATTTGCATGCAGAGATTTCGCAACTAGAATCTCAAATTAAAAAAAGAGGGCGTGATTTTGAAAAAGACATTAAAAAATCTTATTTAAAAAAAATAGAAAATGGTTATCATGAACTAATAAAATCAGATTTACCTTTTCCTGTGATTTCTGTTTGTGTAACAAAAAAAAATTTTGAAATAAATGAAGAAGATTTTCAGAAAATATTATTTTCTATTTATAAAGCTTCATTTTAGAGAGAAAATCCCATATGACGACTCCACCTGCTACACTAATGTTTAAAGAATGTTTAGTTCCAAACTGAGGAATTTCAATAGCTTGATTACAAGAATCAACCACCTCTTGTGAAACTCCATGCACTTCATTTCCGAAAACAAAAGCATAAGAAGTATTTTTTTTTGGCTGAAAATCATTTAAAAATGTAGCTCCTTTGGTTTGCTCAATTACCCATACAGATGTTCCATTTTGTTGTAGTTTCTGAACAACTTCAATTGTATTTTCTGCATATTCCCAATTTACATTTTCAGTTGCACCTAATGCGGTTTTATGTATATTTTTGTGCGGAGGAGTAGCTGTTATTCCACACAGATAGATTTTTTCAATTAAAAATGCATCAGCTGTTCTAAACACAGAACCTATGTTGTTTAAACTTCTAATGTTATCTAAAATAAGGATTAATGGAATTTTTTTTGACTCTTTAAAATCCTTTATGGTTTTTCTTGAGAGTTCTTCGTTTTTAAGTTTGCGCATAACTTGTTAGAAAAAACAAAAGTACAACCTCTTATTTTTTATATAGCTATTTGCATCTTTGTTTTTACAAAAGAAAATAATTTTTAAATACATTCGTAAAAAACCAAAAGTTTTGGCAAAAGTTGTAAAAGAAACTCCTTTAATGAAACAATACAATAGCATCAAGGCTAAGTATCCAGATGCGTTATTGTTATTTCGTGTTGGAGATTTTTATGAAACCTTTGGCAGCGATGCTGTAAAGGCAGCAGGTATTTTAGGTATTATTTTAACAAAAAGAGGAGCCGGGAGTGCTAGTGAAATAGAATTAGCTGGATTTCCTTACCATTCTTTAAACACTTATTTGCCTAAGCTAGTTAAAGCGGGATTTCGTGTTGCTATTTGTGATCAATTGGAAGATCCTAAAATGACTAAGACTATTGTAAAACGAGGAGTTACCGAATTAATTACTCCCGGTGTTTCTTTACATGATGATGTTTTGGATCAAAAAAAACATAACTATCTGGCTGCTGTTTTTTTTAATAAGAAATGGGGAGTATCTTTTTTAGACATCTCTACTGGAGATTTTTGGGTTGCTGAGGGATTTACAGAGCAAATCGAGCAACTGCTTCAAAGTTTTTCTCCTAGCGAAATTTTAGTACCCAAACCAAAAAAGAAACTTTTTTTAGAACAGTTTGGTAGTCAATATCACTGTTTTTATATGGAAGATTGGGCTTTTGAGTTAGGTACTGCTCAAGAAAAATTAACCAATCATTTTAAGACTAACTCATTAGCGGGTTTTGGAATTCAAAACTATTCCTCGGGTATAAGTTCTGCAGGTGCTATTTTGCATTATCTATCAGAAACTCAACATCATAAATTACAACACATAACCCGAATCTCTCCAATTTCACAAGGCAATTACGTCTGGTTAGATCGGTTTACCCAACGTAATTTAGAATTATTTCAATCTACCCACCCTGAAGGGATTCCATTAATTTCAATTCTGGATCAAACCCTAACAGCTATGGGTGGTCGTTTGTTACGACAATGGATTGCTTTTCCATTATTAGATGAAATTCAGATTAAAGCCCGTCAAGAAGTAGTCCAGGGCTTTATAAAAAGTGATAATCTTTTAAATACCACTCAAATTGCTTTTTCTAATATTATTGATATTGAAAGGGTAATGTCTAAAATAGCAATCGATAAAATTAGCCCTAGGACTTTGTACCAATTACAGGATTCTTTAGCTCATGTAGAAGAGCTAAAAATTAGTTTGTTAGACATGGGAAACATGGCTCTGAAAAATGAACTTAAGAATATTCCCAAATGCAAAACCATAATTGAATTAATTAAAAACACTTTACACCCTGAAGCTCCTGTAACAATTTCTAAAGGAAATGTAATAGCCAAGGGTTTTTCAAAAGATTTAGATGATATAAGAAGTTTGCGAAACACTTCTCAGGTTCATTTAGATGATATGTTAGCTCGTGAAACGAAACACACTCAAATCCCGTCCCTAAAAATAGCTTTTAATAATGTCTTTGGATATTTTATAGAAGTTCGTAACACCCATAAAGATAAAGTTCCTAAGGAATGGATAAGAAAACAAACACTAGTCAATGCAGAGCGTTATATTACGGAAGAGCTTAAGACATTTGAAACTGAAATACTGCAAGCTGGTGATAAGATTTTGGCTCTCGAACAAAAGCTGTTTATGGAATTAGTTTTCCAATTACAATCAGAATTAGAGGTGCTTAAAAAAAATGCTATTGCAGTTGCTCAATGGGATGTATTATCGTGTTTTGCTAAAACGGCTTTAAAAAACAATTATTGTAAACCCGAATTTACTTTGGGAACTGACCTTGAAATTCAAGGGGGTCGTCATCCTGTTATTGAACAGCAATTACCTTTGGGTACTCCTTATATTGCAAATGATTTAAAATTAGATCGTGAGAAGCAACAAATGATAATGATTACCGGACCCAACATGTCAGGTAAATCAGCTATCTTGAGACAAACAGCACTTATTTGCTTAATGTCTCAATTGGGGAGTTTTGTGCCCGCCACAAAAGTCAAAATGGGAATTATTGATAAAATATTTACCCGTGTTGGAGCAAGTGATAATATTTCTATGGGAGCGTCTACCTTTATGGTAGAGATGAATGAAACAGCTTCTATATTAAATAATATCAGTAAAAATAGTCTTGTTTTGTTAGATGAAATTGGTCGAGGAACAAGTACTTATGATGGGATTTCGATAGCCTGGGCAATTGCAGAATATTTACATGAACATCCTTACCGAGCTAAAGTATTATTTGCCACTCATTATCATGAGTTAAATGAAATGACTCAGCAATTTTCTCGGGTCAAAAATTTTAACGTTTCAATAAAAGAAACCAAGGAAAACGTACTTTTTTTAAGAAAATTAGTTCCAGGTGGAAGTGCTCATAGTTTTGGAATCCATGTTGCGAAAATGGCAGGAATGCCTCAGCATGTTTTGCAATCAGCTCAACAGAAATTAAAATCATTGGAAGCGACACATGGCTTAAATAAAGTTGATAATAATATAGATAAAGAAGAAAATCTTCAATTAAGTTTTTTTAATTTAGATGATCCTTTATTAGAAGAGTTAAGTGATGAAATTAAAGCCATTGATATTGATATTTTAACTCCTGTTGAGGCATTAATGCAATTGAATAAGATTAAGAAAAAGCTAATTTCCAAAGGATAATATTTCTCAAATGAAAAAATTTATTCGCCATATTTTTTAAGTTGAATTTTTCTTTAAACAATTTTTTTTTGACCTTTTAAGTGTTTCGGGATGACTCTAAGCAATTTGATCTAAATATGGAATTTTGATTTTTAAATGGTCCAAATGCACATATATTAACTTAAACCATATCATCTGTAAAAAATACTATTAAGTTCGGTTGATTTTCTTTTCATAACTTTAAAAAAAGCATAAAAGAATTAAAAAAAGGAAAAAATATAAAAACTTATGATATCGTGAAATTATTTCCACTTGTTTAAATATGTATAATACAGAATTTTACAACGATAAATATTAGCAATAAAATTAACACAAACTAAAATATTTTTTTTTGAGGAAAATGACTTTCATTATTTATTAAGAAATAAAATTATTTTACATTTGCATTCCACAATGCGAAAGTAGCTCAGGGGTAGAGCATCACCTTGCCAAGGTGGGGGTCGCGGGTTCAAATCCCGTCTTTCGCTCTGTCATTCGCTCGGATGGTGGAATTGGTAGACACGTTGGACTTAAAATCCAATGACCATTGCGGTCGTGCGGGTTCAAGTCCCGCTCCGAGTACAAACACCCTTGTTAATCATCTGATTTTCAAGGGTGTTTTATTTAATAGCATTAATCTTGCCAACCATTTGCCAACCATTTATTAAAAGTACTATAGCTACAATCTAGTATAAAGATTACTTTTATTATATTCATACTTCGTTATATTAAAACTCCCAAAGTTGGAAAAGAAAGTTTACGAGGAAGTTTGTGATAAATTAAAGGGGCTTATATTAAGTGAATATAAAACAGACTTTAACAAGGAAAAAATGGATTTTTCCGAATCTATTTTTGGGTTTCCAGACAAAAAGAAAGAAAAACTCATAAATAAGCAGATTAACTTAAAAAAAAGAAATTACACAAGAAAGCATGACAATTGGGAGGAAAATATAAGTCAATACTTTTCTGATTCAGTTTTAAATACTGAGATGTTTTTTATAGGTGAGTTTGCAGATTGTTCTCTTGATGTTAATATAGGAATACATGAGCTAAAAACCCTGGATTTAAACATAGACATTATTTATGATTTAGAAAATTTCATAAATCATAAGGACCCAATAGACCACCCTTTTGGTCTTTTATATAAAAACCTTAAAAAAAAATTAAAAGATTTAAAAATGATAGAGTTTCTGTTTTCGGAGAAAGCCAATCTTCAAGCACAAGAAAAGAAAGAAGAGGAAGTTTCAATTGATTATAGTGATTCTACAATAGTCATTCCAAGGCAGTAAAATATCAAGATTTGATGGATTTTCTTGATGATTCACTTGCCTATGAAACAAAGATTAAAAAAATTGGGGCTGCTAAAATTAGAATAGATGCTGTTCTCTGTAAGTATTGTAATTCTAAAGTTTCTATTCTCAATTCGAAAAAGAACATTCATGATAGTCGAATTAAAGAAATGTTTTTAAAGATTGATTAGTTATCAAGTCATAAGGCACTCAGAATATTCAATGTAATAAATAAAACGCCCCTAAACTTAATTAAAGGGATTTGGAGATTATAAATGTGGGTGTGAATGAAGTATTATTTGGTTTATTCATATTAAAACTATAACCCATTTGCAAAATTATAAATATCTGTTTGAGTTGCAAGGTATACTTCAGGGATGTCTTTTTTAAAGATAACATCTCCAGCATGAATAGTTCCATTTACAATCCTGCTTTTCGCATTAACTCCTGCATTTAATAAATTTTTATAATACATAAGACCCTCGTCTCTAAGTGGGTCGAGTTCATTGACAGAAATTACATGTGGAGGTAATCCCTCTAGGTCTTCTTTTTTTGCATATAAAGGCCATGCAAGTGGATTAGTGCTTTCTTTTCCGTCATAAACAGAAGCCATAACACTCATCATTTGAACATTAAGAAAATATGTATCATTTTCAATTAATGATGGTAAATCATAATTTTTCTTCTCATAATCATTTGAAATGTAGGGGCATTGGGCGTATACACCATCAAATTGTTCTAATTTATCCTCCTTCTTTGCTTTAATTGCAGTTGCTAGTGAAAGATTTCCCCCTCCAGATTCTCCAGAAATTATAATTTTCGAAATTCCTAGTTGAGCTTTTTTCTCATACATCCATTGTAAAGCACTGCTGCAATCATTTAGACCCGCAGGAAAAGGATAATTCCCTAGTTCTCCTGCTGCATTACGAAATTCTACACCAACTACCACAAGGCCTTTTGAAGCTAAATCATCGCGCCATGTTTTATAATTTATATTTTCTCCCTTAAGAATAGCCATTCCACCACCATGAATATGAAGTATACCTGGTATCTCGGAAATAATATTAGTAGGTTTATGAACATACAGCTTGATTTCGTTATTATCCTCCCCGATTAATGAATAAGTTGTTCGTTCTATTCCTTCAGCTTCAGAAATATCAGAATATAATGCCTCAGAAAATTGTTCAAAAACCGGTTCAGTAGCTGTCATAAAATCTAATCTTTCTTTAATAGGCGCATCTATTAATACTGGTGAAGGCGGAGCAGCCCCATCCATTCCGAATGGAGTCAATGCACGAACTATTTGAGGTAAAACCCGAGGGTCATCTTTTAATATCATATTAGGTGAGCCTAATCTGCCAGGTAAAATAGAATTATTTGTATTTTGATTCTTTGTAAAAAAATTACACGATGAAAATAATATTAAAACAAGAAGTAGCTTTTTCATATAAAACAATTTTTAATATCTATAAAAGTATTAAAATAAAACACATTAAAAATACACAAGCTTCTAAGCGTTTTTAAAATTCGTAAAATGAACCGAAAACGACCAAAATTGATGAAAAAAGGTCAAAAATCAATCAAAAATGACTAAAATTGATGAAAAACGACCAAAAATTGAATTTTTAAGAAGAGCCTTTTCTCAATATTCCCCACATTCTCTAAAACATAAAGGAAACCCAGTACCCTAAAGGTATTCAATTAACTGATTGTTATGTAGTTAAGGCAAATGTAACTCGAAAAATAAAAGGGGGAGCATAAGAAGCGCCTAAACCACATCATTATCAGCGGTTTAATAGTGATACTACTCAATAATTTTTGAGATGTCTATAGCTGTTATATAATATACCCATATAGCGGAGCTCCGCCAAAAAGGAAAGTGGATTTATTTAGACCTAGTGAGGGTATCGTTTCAAAATTACCAGTTCAATTTTTTAGCAAAATCACTGTCTATTTACGTGGATTAGAAATACCTGAAGATGATATGCCTGTGGTTTAATAATTAAAATCGATAATTACTCTTTTTTCGTCTTTGCTATAATTTTTATTTTTGTTTCACCATTCTCACCTACTTCTTTTTGAATATCAATATCTTCAATCATTTCATTGCCATCCGAAATAAACATCATATGTTTTTTCTCCATTTTCATAGAACCATCCATATGCATCATTTTGTGAGAGCCATTCATCATAGAACAAGAATGTTTATTACCTTGTTTACCTATTAAAAAGCCAAGAATACCAAAGATTACAGCGATAAGTGTAATTGTGAACCAATTTTTATTTAGCGTTTCCATAAATAGTTTTTATTATTAATAAAAGGTGTCTTCATCAACTAAAATAGTTGTCAATTCAACCGTATGGTTGTCTGGGTCTTTTGTGTAGATTGACAGAAAATAATGGTGGTCTTTAATATTGAAATCTAAGTTAAGTTCTGTATAACGCTTTTTAGCTTTTTCAAAATTTTCTTTATTTACATTAAATGCAAAATGGTCAATTTTGACATTTTTAGATTTTAAATCAATTTCATTCTCATCAGTATTCGCAGGGAATAAAGCAATTCCGGATTTATTTGCTAACATAAAAATCGGGTAGTCTCCCCATTCAGGTAATTGATGTTTCTTAAGTCCCAACACTTCTTCATACCATTTTGCAGAGGCTTCTAAATCCGCTACTCGAATTGCCACGTGGTCCAAAAATTCAATTTCTATTTTTTCTTTTTTGTTGGTCATTTTTCAAAATTACACACAACGTGTTATGCGCAAAACAAATGTATTAATTTATGGTTAAATATTCCGAGATAACAAAACACCCACAGGATGACCTTGATAGTTTATGAATTAAAGGAGGGAGATGTCCCGGCGACAAAGCAAAGTAGTAGAGGTTTTGGTTTTGTGATTTATAAATGTAAACTAAACCTTACATGTTAATTTTTTAATATGTATTTTTGTAAACTAAACCTTACAAAACATATATATTATGAAAAAAATAAATAACACAAAAAAACTTTTTTTATGGACATTTTTATGGCTAGTCAGCTTTGCCGTATTAGTAAATGCCCCAGGTGAATTATGGGAAAATCAGATAATTTCAATCATTGCTGCTATCATTAATTTTATTTTAATAATTACTATGCTTTATTCAAATAAAAATGTGTTTGACGAATACGATGAATTTCAAAAGAAAATTCAATTAGAAGCTATAGCTATTAGTTTATTTCTTAACATTTTTATTGGTCTTCTATGGGTTGGGGTCTATCAATCGGGTTTAATTAATTCACAACCTAAAATTCATCTTTTAGTAGTATTCACTTGTTTAACCTATGTGATTTCTGCAGCAGTTATTTCAAAAAAATATAAATGAAAAACAGAATCAAAGAATTGCGGAAAAAACAAGATTTAACTCAAGAAGAACTAGCAGAGTTAATAGGAATATCACGTCAGGCCATAAATGCTATCGAAAAAGAAAAATTTGACCCAAGTTTACCAACTGCATTTAAAATGGCGGAATTATTTAAAATTTCTATTGAAGAATTATTCTCGTTTACTAAATAATAAACTAAAATTATTAAGATGAAAAAAAGTCCATCTAAAAAAAATTTCATTAACCTATTACTTATTATATTTATGATGTGGTTTAATAGTGATGCTACTCAATAATTTTCGAGAGGTCTGTAGCTGTTATCTAATATACCCATATAGCAGAGCTCAGCCAAAAAGGAAAGTGGATTTAATTAATTGTACTTATTAAGGAATTTTAAGTGGTTTTCAATCATTACATCTTTTGGTAGACCATGCCCGGTTTTTTCAAGAATTATTATTGATTTATCTTTTTCGGGTGTGCTTATAAGTTCATTCCATGGCAAAAAGGAATCTTCATATTCAAAAATCCCATCAAGTTTACCAACTATATGAAGGAATGGGATTTTGATTCTTCTAACATATAAATGAGATTCGATTTCTTTTCTGCTTTTTTGCAACATCAAGCCGCCTACAAATAAAGCTGCTGACTTAACCCTATTTTCAATTGCTAAAAGAATATTTGAGGTCACAGAACCCCAGCTGTATCCCATGTAAGACAATTTGTTCATATCTAGATTATCTCTAGTTTCTAAAAAATCTATTACTCTTTTAAAGTCCTTGCCTATTTTAATTATTGTGTTTTTATATTCTTCTGTTTCATCCGGCCACCAATCTTTAATTGTTTTTTCTCTATCCCATGTATTATAATAAACAGGAATAATTATTGAAAACCCTTCGTCTAAAAGATATTTTTTCTCCTTGATAATATAATCATCGATAGTCAAATTGTTTGAAAATAGTGCCCAAGCCCCCGGAAATTCTATAATTGGTTTTGACATTTTTTCAAATTTCTTTGAGTTTATTATATAGCCATATAGCTTTTCATCGCTTTTATAGGGAGTTGGCATCTCAAATTTTTTAACATTATATTTTTTATTTGATAGTTCTATTTCATTTACTTCAACTTTAAGTGGGACATCTGGATAATCAAATTGTGATTTGTAAACTTCAAACACTTCATCACTAACATTTTTTTCAAGGTTAAAATTTCTTTCTATGTGTTCAACAACAAAGCTATCATTGCTTAAACTCCCATCCTGAAAATTTTTAACAAGTCTTAATCCATTTTGTATTGACCTATTAAATGGAGAAAGGCTATAAAAACTATTGAAAGTATATTCATTTGTGTCATAAGAACCCCCTAATATAGCTTTACGGTCTACTCCATGTGAATTAATAACCCATTCCCTAACATTACCTGCAATATTTGGCAATATCTTCGAATTATTTATTTTAAAATTTACTTCTCTGGGTGTATTTGAGTTATAATTTGAGTCACTTATGTCAGGTAATTTTGCAGTAAATCCAGATAGTTGGGCTGCATCAAGCCACTGAAAAATATTAGGTACGCTCAAGCCTTTGTAGTTTGCATATGCCCTAGCTTCAAACCAAGATATTCCTCTTACCGGAAAATTTTCTTCACCCTCTGGGAAATCTCCATATGTCCAATTTTTTGGTCCAGATTTGCCAAATTTATCTGTAAATAACCCTATTGTCTTATCAAAGGAATATTGTTTTCCATTAATATTGATTGGGAAATCCCAAAACACAGGTTTTTCATATCCCCCATCTTCAATAAATTCTTTGTATTGATGATTAGAAACTTCTGTTTCTGAAACACCATAGGCAGGTATTGTATTATCAGTTCCTAAAAATATACCAGGAAAATTCATGAAAATATTTTCCTTTGAACTTTTTAAAACAAACCCCTTAGGAAGTTTATTAATAAAACTAATATCAAAATGGCCATATTCTTCGTCTCCACCAATGTATTCAATTTCACCATTAGTTAGTTTTAAGTTAAAGTCATTACTGTCTATACCAACAGCAGGGACTCTTAGACTATCTATTGGTGCTATTCCTACATAATTCCAAATTGAGTCTTTAGGGTATTTTACATAAACTTCTGTGCCTTCTAAATCACTACTAACATTTATTTTCCAAGATGATTTTATGAAATACTTTTTTAGTATAATGTTATCAGGGTATTCATCTAATAGGGCTTTAGTTTTTTTGAAAACAAATAGAATGTCATCATTATCATATGCATTAGAAATTTTAGGAAGTTGTTCGGTTAATAAATTATCTTTTGATTGGGATTTTTTGAAGAAATAGAGAAATAACACAAGTAATAATCCTGAAAGAACTACATTCCCAATCCTGATTAATTTGCCTTTTTTATTGTTTAGTTTAGGTTTTACCTCAGGTCCTTTTTTTGTTTTAATAAATAAGACAATTAAAGAAATAACAAATGATAAGAATAGTACTATTAATATGTAATTGAACCATTTTCCGTCAATATTGTATTTCTTAAATAACCAATCTAATCCTTGGAGAATTGTAAAACCGAAAGCTACAAAACCACTTATAACTTGAAAAAATCTATTAGAACCTAACATTGATTTATGATTATTTTTTTAAATATAGAAAATCAATTTGTTATATACCATTATATCTGCTCCGCCAAAAAGGAAAGTGGATTTATTTAGACCTAGTGGGGGTAGTTCTTTAAACTTTTGGGTTAATCTTTTTAGTAGTAGGATGAGAATAAATAGATTTGATTTAATAGTGGGATTTGATGAAGGGGTAAACACCACAAAGAGAATATTTATTCTTTATCATTTTTGACAGGTGTTTTTTATGATTTCAATCCATTTACTACGACCAGATAGAACGAACTGGTATTTTTTTGAATTTGTATGAATTTTCACACCATTTGGAATTAATAATAGTGTATTACATTTCTCGATATTAATTATCTCTTTTAAATCAATAACCGTGAACTTCCGTCTACTAGAAACATTTATACCATGAGAATAAAATAAAAGACTATCTTTTGTTAAAAATAGTTTCCCTCCAACACCTTCTATTCCAAAGAATAAATTACATCGTCCTTCATGGATAACTTCTCTATCAATTTTTTTATTTAATGTAGAAAAAATTTCATTCCATATTAAAACATCTATTAACCCCATTATTTTATAAATTATATAATTACAATTTACAATAAAACCCCTAACCATTGGTTTCATCCTCTGAATTTGTAGATATTAATTGGGTAGTTCTAAAGAAATAGATAAACCTCCAAACTTAATCAGAGGTTTTAGATAATATACCCATATAGCGAAGTTCCGCCAAAAAAGGAAAGTGGATTTGTTTTAAAGTAGGGAAGTCTAAGTTGAGAGTTTTTTTTTCACGTCATTTGTCTTGTATAAAAATTGTGTAGGGAGATAATTTTAGATTACTAAATAGCATTTGATTTTTAATAGAACTATGAAGATAAAGATATTAGCATACACTTTCTTAGGTAGAAGAAAAGAATACTTAAAAGAATTTAAAGATAAAACAGATTTAGATAAACATATTAGTTTCATTACTGATGAAGATAGTTCATTTAGAGATGTTCAATATACTTATAAGGGTAAAGATTATAGAGTATTTAATAAGAAAAGAAATGATAGTGATTATGTGTCTAAATACAGAAAAGCTCAAGCAGATAGTAGAAAAAAATTATTTAGAAAACATTCTATAATTACTAGTATGAATGTAACTGATAATATGCGAAATAAATATAAAGAGTTTTTAGAGACAGCTATATTAAGTGAAAAAGATATTAAGTCTGCTAAGTTAATACTAAACGAAACCTCTTTAAGGGAGAGCCATATAGGTATATTAAATGCTTTAGTACATAAGAGTAGAAGATTTAAGAGCGAAGATAGAGATGAGGTTTAAGAAATTAACAAACGATTAATCTGCATTCATTTACCATGATTCATGTTAACAGTTTTCGGTTAATTAAATTTCAATCTTGTTAACCGATGTGTTTAAAAGTGATTCTTAAAAAAATATTTATTAGACTTCAATAATATTTACACCAAGAATAGTAATGCAAAATAAGCCTATTTAAGACTCTTTTTTCTCAAAAATATACAATTACCATTCGTTCAGTATTTGGCCCTAAAACAAGGCTTATGTGGCTTAAAACAGCTGTGTGTGAAACATCTGTCATGTACAGTTAAATCTAGTGATGGTATAGGATTTGAAAATGTTGAAAATAATTTTCCCTTATATATATATATATTATTATTTTAATTAATATTA
>Ga0307995_1000285_pt1 | contig 35855 bp, 32 predicted proteins | sample EllFjometagen262_FD_203132 | JGI IMG/M metagenome (GOLD analysis project Ga0307995, IMG submission 203132) | Marine microbial communities from Ellis Fjord, Antarctic Ocean - #262 | ecosystem: Environmental > Aquatic > Marine > Unclassified | place: Southern Ocean | collected 2014-11-02 | reverse complement strand
CGAAGCATCTGCCATCACAATTATGAGCGAAAACAACTCGATTATTAAGCGACCGATTATCGAACACCAAGGCAAGTGGCTGCTCGGATTCGACAAGGAAGAAATTCAACTTTTAGTGCAAAAATAAACGCAACAGGAATCACTACAACATGAACGATATGACAATACACTGCCTAGGCTTGGGTCTGGCAACTCGCAATGCGAAGAACGAGATCATCGAAGTCTACTATCCACAGCCACTGCTGAACCCAGATACAGCACTGAGCAGTTTGCTGGTTACGAGTTGCGCAATTCAAACCGGCGAAAACTCTGTTACTCAGATCGATGAAAAATTGGCGTCCGCACTTGCCTCAAAGCTGCTTGAAGCAAAATTTGCTAAACACGCTGAGCAAGTTCAGCAAATGAATGAGGGTCAAGGCCAGCTCATCCTCTGTGTGCTGTTTACCGACAGTGCGCCTAAAAACGTTGCAGAAGCTTATCTCAAGCTTCATTTGCTTTCACATCGTCTGTGTAAGCCGCAATCACTCAATCTCGATGGGCTGTTTGCCGTATTGCATAATTTGGCCTGGACTAATGAAGGCGCAATTGACTTAGAGGAATTGCCCGCCCGCCAAATGGCCGCTAGGCTCGCTGGGACAACCCTTGAAGTTGCCTCTGTAGACAAGTTTCCCAAGATGACCAGTTATGTCGTTCCAGCGGGCGTCCGTATCGCCCATACGGCTCGGGTTCGTCTGGGTGCCTATCTTGGAGCCGGCACGACGGTCATGCACGAAGGCTTTGTTAATTTTAATGCAGGCACCGAAGGACCCGCGATGATAGAAGGACGTATTTCGGCGGGTGTTATGGTAGGCGCAAATAGTGACCTTGGTGGAGGCTGCAGTACCATGGGCACGCTTTCCGGTGGCGGCACTGAAGTCATTTGGGTAGGTGAAAACTGCCTGATTGGCGCCAATGCAGGTATAGGCATTCCTCTAGCAAATGGCTGTACTGTCGAGGCCGGCTTATACCTTACTGCAGGTACTAAATTAAATGTGCTCGGGGCCGATGGCGCATTACTGAAAACAGTAAAAGCGAAAGATCTGGCCGGTGTCGAAGACCTGCTTTTCAGGCGCAATTCACTTTCCGGTGGCGTGGAATGCGTCCCGCTAAAATCATCAATCAGCCTTAACGATGACCTGCACAGTCATAACTAACGTGTGCAGAGCAGTTAAATAAATAACAACTTTCAGAAGATAAAGAAAATACCATGAGCGAAACTCTCGAACTGGCGCAGCAGCTTATTCAACGCCCCTCCGTAACACCATTGGATGAGGGTTGCCAGGAGCTGATCGCCAAGCGACTAACCGCCATCGGATTCAGTGTTGAGACACTTCAATTTGAGGACGTGACAAATTTATGGGCAACACTGGGCAGTAGCGGCCCCCTATTCGTTTTCGCAGGTCACACCGATGTCGTGCCGACTGGTCCGCAGAACAACTGGCAGTATCCGCCCTTTAGCGCCACAGTAGCCGATGGTTTTTTGCATGGCCGAGGCGCCGCCGATATGAAGGGCAGCATCGCTGCGATGGTCACTGCAGTTGAACGCTTCCTGCCGGCGGCGAAGCTCAATGCGCGTATTGGTTTTCTCATCACCAGCGATGAAGAAGGTAGTGCCATAAACGGCACACAAAGAGTAATCAAAGAGCTAGGCATTCGAAATATCAAAATAGATTACTGCCTAGTTGGAGAGCCAAGCAGCAGCGAACGACTCGGTGATACCGTCAAGATCGGTCGGCGCGGTTCATTAGGCGCGACGCTTGTCGTTAATGGTATTCAGGGTCACGTGGCCTATCCACAACTTGCGATCAATCCAATACATAAGGTTTTGCCAGTATTAGCACACCTAACTGATATCACTTGGGACGAAGGTAATGCCTCCTTTCCGGCAACCAGCTTTCAGATTTCGAATATTAATGCGGGCACTGGCGCGACCAACGTTATTCCGGGGCAAATAGAGGTCGTCTTTAACTTTCGCTTTTCTACAGAGCTGGATGCAGACACCATTAAATCGCGAGTAACGATGCTACTCGACGAAGCTGAACTTAATTACCAGCTAGACTGGAAACTATGGGGAAATCCTTTTTTAACTGACGCGGGTAAGCTCGTCGAGGCCGTTTCCGAAAGTATTCAGCAACATTGCGGATACGACACCGAGCGCTCAACCGCCGGGGGCACTTCCGATGGGCGTTTCATCGCACCCACTGGAGCTGAAGTCGTTGAACTGGGACCCTGCAATGCGACTATTCATCAGGTCGACGAGAAAATAACCGTCGCCGAGCTAGATAAGCTATCAGATGTCTACCAGAGCGTACTACAGGCGCTTGCAAGCTAACTTCTACACTCGTGCCCTAAGCGATAAGATAAACGTCGTAGCGGCTGCTGCTCCCCTTAAACTCTATGTCTGGTTTGCCTGGCCCAAGAGGAGGCGAAAGCTTCGCTCGCTTAACCACAACTCGCTTCTTAGCGAGAAGCTTCGCGCAATCAAGCAGCTCAGCTCCATCTGTCTGGTGACCGAGCAGTTGCTGCAACAAAGCCATGTCTTTTTTTACCTTCGCGCTTTTGCGCCTGACAGGGAACATCGGGTCGAGGTAGACAACATCAAACTGTTTTGAGTTCGTTTCGAATTCCAATAAGTCTCCAAAATGCAGCTTCATTCTCAACACAATAGCGGCAATTTCTTCCCCGTAGTATCCATCTCTACCTAGACCATCTCTTAAGAGTGCGTGTACCAGTGCAGAGCGTTCTAACAAAGAGACTTCGCACCCTAGGCTAGCCATAAGGAATGCGTCCTTGCCTAAACCTGCAGTCGCATCCAGTACTGCAGGTCGCAGACCACCTTTGAGCCCCAATGCCTTGGCGATATTTTGATTCCTGATCGAGCTATTCGCGCGGCGGTTCAATTTCGCGTCAGAAAAATCAACACATAACTCACCAATCGCAGTATCGCCAGTACCCTGTAATAGTAGTCTTGAGTCACGATAGACAAGCAGGTAGTCGAAGTCACTCACTTCTCTGGGCGAGTAAGAGGATGGCAATTCAATAGTGGGTAAATCGAGATCAGCAGACAGCTTGATTTCCCGCTCTGCCAAATTTGAACCTGCTCTGGCAACCGCGACTCTCACAAGGCTAAGAGTATCAGCGCGATACCAAGTAAGACTCGGTATATAACAAAAGGCAGAAAACCGATTCTCTCGATTAGTTGCAGAAAGTAATGAATACAAAAATACGCGACAACAGCCGAGATAAAAATGGCATATAGCAGGACAAGCCATTCAACTGATTCCGTGCCAACCTGTAACAATTCGATGCCCCTGAGCAGACCCGAGGCTGCAATAATTGGAATCGCGAGCAAAAACGAGAAGCGTGCGGCAGCAGCTCGATCTAGATTACAGAAAAGTGCGGCAGTCATCGTTACGCCGGAGCGAGAAGTGCCGGGGATCAATGCGAACACTTGAGACAGAGCGATTAGCAAGGCTGTTTTCCAATTCATCTGTGCTAGCGAGCGTTGCTTGCTACCCAATCGATCCGATACGAACAGCAACAGCCCAAAACCAATAGATGTACCCCCTATAAGCACAAGCGAGCGAGCGTACTGCTCTACTTGCGAGGCGAATAGCAAACCACCAAGGCCCGCGGGAATCGTAGCTGCGAGTAGCATCCATGCTAGTTTAGAGTCTGTGCTGTGTTTTCTTTGAAATACACTCAATGTCAAAGCAATGATGAGACGCTGTAGGTCGACTCTAAAGTAAAGCAATACCGCGAATAGTGTTCCCACATGGACAGCGACATCGAAAGTGAGGCCCTGGTCGTTCCAAGCAAACAATAGCGAGGGCAAGATCAAATGCCCTGAGGACGAAATAGGTAGAAATTCCGTGGCACCTTGTAGCACGGCCAAGAATGTTACCTGAAAAAAACCTAACTCCTGTAGTTCCAAAATGGTTCCAATGTGGTTTCAATGTGGTTTCAATGTGGTTTCAATATAACCAGCACCAATTCTGCTTAGCAGGTTCACGGCTTTGCGCAAATCGTACTAAGTATAGTCTAAATGCTCTTTGACGTAGTTTGGTCGCAGCGCTGCAGCATCGACTGCTTCTCCACAGTTAAAACGCAGCAACGCCAGTTTGGCTATTAGTTGATTCCCTATCACGGGTAATTGCGGCTCGGCGGCAGCTGTACAACCAAGATGCTGCAAAATTTCCGACTGTCTTTCCCAACCACTGCCAGCGAGACACCAACTGGCATCCGCCGAACCCTCTGGCAATGCCCCCAGATTTTCAATCAAAGCAACCTGCTCCCTACCAACTAGCTCTACACCTTGCCGATCTGAAAATTGGTAAGCTGCGAAATAGAGCTCACCTTCTCTCGCCTCCTCGCTTACCAGCACTCTATCAAAAGAGCTCTCTGAAACTGTAGCTATTGCCAACAGGGCTAGCGACGAGAGCGGGACAACTGGGATCGCTGCGCTCATACTTAACCCCTGAGCCACCGCCACGCCTATCCTGACACCAGTGAACGAACCAGGCCCTGCAACTACCGCGATTATGTCGATATCACCTAGCTGAATCTTCGCTTCGAGCAATAACTCGCAGATCATCGGAAGCACACGCTGAGCCGATTGTCGCTGGACCTCACTCACACGCTCAAGCAGGACATCTCCGCGCTGCAGTGCGACAGCACAGTGCATAGACGACGTATCTATTATCAGTAGGGTATTCATTTTCAGATTCAGTACCCTCAAGGCTCTCTGCGCTATCTTACAGCGCCACAATAGAAAAAATCCCTGCTGGCACTTACCAACAGAGATCTTTTGCAACATTTGAGTATTCATCCGCCGGCTGCGAGCGGACACGCAGGCGGCGGATATACTGGCTAAAGTCACTCAATCCAGCTTAGGCCCTACTTCGTTTTTCGGGCTGCTTTCTTACGAGCTGGCGCTTTCTTTTTTACAGCTTTCTTCTTAGCAGGCGCCTTCTTCTTTACTGCCTTCTTCTTAGCAGGAGCCTTCTTCTTTACTGCCTTCTTCTTAGCAGGCGCCTTCTTCTTTACTGCCTTCTTCTTAGCAGGCGCCTTCTTCTTTACTGCCTTCTTCTTAGCAGGAGCCTTCTTCTTTACTGCTTTCTTCTTAGCAGGCGCCTTCTTCTTTACTGCCTTCTTCTTAGCAGGAGTCTTCTTCTTTACTGCTTTCTTCTTAGCAGGAGCCTTCTTCTTTACTGCCTTCTTCTTTACTGCCTTCTTCTTTACTGCTTTCTTCTTGGCAGGCGCCTTCTTCACAGCTGCCTTCTTCTTAGCAGGCGCTTTAAGCTTAGCTACTTTACGCTTCGTGGCCTTTTTAGCGGCTGACTTACGCTTTACAGCTTTCTTCTTGGCTACTTTTTTCTTGGCTACTTTTTTCTTGGCTACTTTCTTCTTAGCAACCTTCTTCTTAGCTACTTTTTTCTTAGCAACCTTCTTCTTGGCTACTTTTTTCTTAGCAACCTTCTTCTTGGCTACTTTCTTCTTAGCAACCTTCTTCTTAGCTACTTTTTTCTTAGCAACCTTCTTCTTGGCTACTTTTTTCTTAGCAACCTTCTTCTTAGCTACTTTTTTCTTAGCAACCTTCTTCTTAGCTACTTTTTTCTTAGCAACCTTCTTCTTGGCTACTTTCTTCTTAGCTACTTTCTTCTTGGCTACTTTCTTCTTAGCTACTTTCTTCTTGGCTACTTTCTTCTTAGCTACTTTCTTTTTAGCGGCTGGCTTGAGCTTAGCAACTTTCTTAGGAGAGGCTTTCTTCGCTGCTGAACGACTCTTTACAGCTTTCTTCTTAGCTTTTTTCTTAGCAGGCTTCTTCTTTCCAGCTTTGCGAGCTGCGGCTTTAGCTTTAGCTGCGGCCTTCTTCGCTGCAGCCTTTTCCTTCTTAGCTGCTTGTGCTGCTGCTTTTCTAGCGGCGGCGGCATCTTTACGCGCCTTCTTAGCGGCTACTTTCGCTTTAGCCTTTGCTTGCTTAGCTTTAAACTTATCGGTAAACGCCTTTACAGCCTTATTAAGATCTGATTCTGCTTTAGCTGCGGCTGCTGTCTTAGCAGCTACTGCCTTAGCGGCTGCTTCTGCGGCCCTAGCTCTAGCTTTAGCTATTCTAACCTTCGCGTTTGTAGCTGCTGCTGATGCAGATGCTTTCTTTACTGCGCCTTGAGCTGACTTAGCCGCTTTTTTGTTCGCTGCAGTTTTAGTTCGTGCTGCAGCCTTCTTCGCAGCGACAGCTTTCTTTCTTGCTGCTGCTACTTTCTTGGCTGCTGCTTTAGATGCTTTTTCAAGTTTCGCTACTGCGGCATTTGCTTTAGACGAAGCTGGGCTACTAACTTTCTTAGCCACTGACTTTTTCTTTTTTGCCTTAACTTTAGCCATACTCGTTTCTCTCCTAGGTTATGAATCGTGCCCGCTTAAGTTGAAGAATTTTAACCACTGCTCGCCGGAACATATCACATAAGCAATCTGGCTTACAGTAAACTCTTTCTGCAAAAACTGTTACAACTAAAATTCTTTTAAACAGCCCATGCATAATGCCCACCTTTACGTGGTATTAATCTCTATTTCGCTAGCTATAGTGAAAACTTTAAGAAAACATGATGAAAAATTGATTACACAGCTAAAAGCACGTCCAAACATCGCAATTAGTCTGCAGCTTTTATACTCTTAATTTTTAAAAGCGTCTAATAGATCAAACTCTCTATTTATAAACAACAGCGACTGACAGCGCACTATAAAACCAAAGATAAATTGCCATAGAGAAACTACTGCCGTAGTTGTCGCGACTACAGTAAACTGCTTAACAAAAATTGAAAGACGTGATGCGGCCGATAAGTGAGTGAATTCGTTACAACAGTGCACTGTTATGGATAGCGCTACGCGTATAATAAGCTCCTGTAACGAAAAACCAGGCCGTAGCCTGGCTTTTAATATTTCGATGGCACTGACTGTGCGTTAAACACTACCTTAAGGAAACAAGAATTTGCTCCTTGATTGAATCCACAGTAGCGATACCGTTTACCTTAATGACTTTAACTGGCTGACCTTGCCTTTGTATGTCCTCATAAAACTTAACCAGTGGTTCTGTCTGCTCATGATAAACATCTAGACGTGTGCGTATTGTATCTTCCTGATCATCTTCTCTTTGAATTAGATTTTCACCTGTTTCATCGTCCTTGCCCGCCACCTTCGGTGCGTTAAATTCCATATGGTAAACGCGACCAGAATTAGGGTGTACTCTCCTACCTCCTAGACGTTTAACGATTTCCTCATCAGCCACATCGATTTCTAGCACTACGTCGATAGGAACTCCAGCATCAACCATAGCTTCTGCTTGCGGGATGGTCCGCGGAAAACCATCGAATAAAAATCCTGATCCACAATCGTCCTCCTGAATACGCTCTTTTACCAAAGCGATAATTATTTCATCAGTGACTAAGCCGCCCGATGCCATCACCTGCTCAACTTGCATACCCAGTTCTGACTTAGCCTTCACCGCCGCGCGTAACATGTCGCCGGTTGAGATTTGCGGAATTCCAAAGCGCTCACAAATGAATTGCGCCTGGGTTCCCTTGCCTGCGCCTGGCGCCCCTAACAAAATAACTCTCATTATTTACTCCTGTGTCCTTGTTGTAATTCTGGTTGTAGGTCTAGTTGTAATAATTCAATACCGCTCAATATTGCTTAATACTGCTTGCCAGCGATGCCTCATAGACAATTCTCCTTCGCCTGATCCCACAGAGCATCCAATTCGTCTAAATTTGCATCTTTAAACACTTTACCCCGCATCGACAGGGCCGTCTCGATCCATTTAAAGCGTGTCTCAAAGCGCCGATTTGTAGACCTAAGAGCAACTTCGGGTTCTATATTGCTATGTCGTGCCAGGTTGATAGTAGCAAACAATACGTCGCCTAATTCATCGCTCATCCTCTCAAGGTCACCGCTGCTCAAGGCTTCTTCGAATTCCGCCACTTCCTCTTTGAGCTTTTCGAGCACCGGCGCTATTTCAGCCCAATCGAACCCTACCTGTGCCGCTCGTTTTTGAAGCTTACGTGCTCGCTCCATTGCAGGCAACGCTCTAGGCACGTCATCCAAAATACTCGCCACTTCTTTAGCAGGCTGTTTGCCACCCTTCTTGCGCTTCTCTTCCCGCTCAAGTTCTTTTATGGCTTCCCAATTCACCACGACCTGCTGTGCACTGATATCTTGGGAAATTCCGAATTGCTGTATGTCACCCTCGGGAAAAACATGGGGGTGCCGCCTTACTAACTTGTCGCTTATGGCCGTGGCAATGTCTTGAAAATCAAAGGCTCCCTGCTCCTTCGCAATCTGCGCATAGAAGATAACTTGAAACAGCAAGTCGCCCAATTCATCTTCAAGCTCTACCAGATCATTGTTCTCGATAGCGTCTGCAACCTCATACACCTCTTCAAGAGTGTAAGGTAATAGCGACTTGATGGTCTGTTCCAGATCCCAAGGACAGCCGTGTTGCTTATCGCGCAACATCGTCATAATCGCTATTAGGCGATCAATTGCCGTCAGCACTTCTAAGCTATCATCATTATCATTTGCTGTACTCAACACTCATTACCTCCGATACATCGCGCTCTATTCTGGCACTGCTTTAATTAGTTGCCGCGCTATTTCCGCGGCCGTTTTCCTGCATCGAATACGGCCATCGATTCTACATGCGTCGTATGAGGAAACATGTCCATTACCCCAGTCGCTCGCAATTGGTAACCCGCGCTAATCAACTCGGCTGTATCCCTGGCCAATGTTGCCGGATTGCAAGAGACATAGACAATAATCTTTGCTCCGAGTTTTGCTATTTCCGGAATTATCTCGATAGCGCCAGATCTCGGCGGGTCTAAGATTATCTTACTGTATTGCTGCGCGGCCCAATCTTTTTCTGATATGGGCTGAAACAAATCAGCCGCGTGAAACTCGATGTTACTCAATCCATTTAAAGAGGCATTCTCTGAGCCACGGATTACCATCTCCTGGCTTCCCTCAACACCTACAACTTTCTTCGCACGACGCGCCGCCGCCAGGGTAAAATTTCCCAGACCACAGAACAGGTCCAATACCGTATCGTCTTCACTCAATTCGAGTAACGACAATGCCTGACTAATGATCTTTCGATTGATGCCCGCATTAATTTGCGTGAAGTCCATGGGATGAAAGTTTAGCTGTAAATCAAACTCTGGAAGGTAATACTGCAAACGTTCAACTGAATCTGTCGGAAATATTTTGTGCACAGTGTCATTTCCACCAGGCTGCAGGTAGAGCTGAATGCTGTGCTGCTGTGCAAACTGAACTAGGCTTTGCGTATCTGGCTCACTGAGCGGCTGTAGATGGCGAAAGACTAATGCGACCTGAAGACGAGAGTCCCCGGGTGCACTCCCCGCAGCATCTTCACCGTTTAGCAACTCCTCACCAACAGCCACTTCTATCTGCGGAATATCTAAACAGCCCTGTAATCCTGTAATCAGGTCACGCAGCGGACGAATCAAGACGGCCACTTCTTCTACGAGCACCTTGCAGTCATCCATATCGGCAATGAAGCTGCTGTACTTTTCTCGAAACCCTACGAGCCCACCACCTTTCTTACTAACGACACGGACTGCAAGCCGCGCCTTACGCCGGTAAAACTGAGTAGCATCCTGTAATTTTGGCAGCAGCTCGATATCACCCAACGTCTTGCCGGTAGCATGCTGCATCTGCTCGAGTAATACCGATTGCTTGAACTCGATCTGCGCGTCGCTATCCATATGCTGCAGTGAGCAACCGCCGCATAGGCCCGCGAATTCGCAGGGGGGAGTGACCCTGATCAAAGATGGATTGAGCACTTCGACGGCTTTCAATTCATCGAATCGACCACGGCGCCTTACATAAGCGGCAGACACCTGCTCACCCGCAAGTGCGCCATCTACAAAGGCTACCTTGCCGTCAAGATGGGCGATTCCGCGCCCCTCATGACTCAGGGATTCAATCTCAAGGCTAACTGGCTCGGTTGGAAGTTTGCCACGTCCATGTCTGCGTCTACTCATATTTAAATTCTATAGCTAGCTCGGTAGGTGATGTAACCCCAGTCGAAATCGACTGCTGCCACGTGAATAGTTTAGTGATTAGTTTACTGGTAATTCGGGCGTACTATTGAAAGACGCCGGTGGATAGATAGCGATCGCCACGGTCACAGATTATCGCCACTATAGTTGCATTACTTAACTGCCGCGAGAGCTCTAGCGCGGCATAAATCGAGCCGCCGGACGAAACACCACAAAAAATACCTTCCTGCCTAGCGAGTTCTTTCATCGTACGTTCCGCGTCAACCTGCTCAACATCGACAACGCGATCAACACGATTGCGATCGAATATAGAAGGAAGATATTCTGCCGGCCAACGACGAATGCCGGGGATACGAGACCCGTCTTTCGGTTGCAGGCCGATAATTTGTATCTCTGGATTTTGTTCCTTAAGATAACGTGACACGCCCATTATTGTCCCCGTCGTTCCCATGGAACTGACGAAGTGTGTTATCTCGCCCTTTGTATCGCGCCAAATTTCTGGACCTGTATGCACGTAGTGCGCATTGGGATTGTCCTGATTAGCAAACTGATCCAGCACTTTACCTTTGCCTTGCGAATGCATCCGCGCCGCTAAATCACGGGCACCTTCCATGCCCTCTTTCTCACTTACGCTAATGAGTTCTGCTCCGTACGCGCTCATCGATGCTTTACGCTCATTACTCATATTGTCTGGCATGATTAGGATCATCCGGTATCCCATCACTGCAGCGACCATAGCCAGCGCGATACCGGTGTTGCCGCTGGTGGCTTCTATGAGCACATCGCCAGGCTTGATCTCACCGCGAAGTTCCGCCTGCTGAATCATGCTGAGCGCCGGCCTATCCTTCACCGAACCGGCCGGGTTGTTACCCTCCAGCTTTGCCAAGATTGTATTGCTAGTGTCACCAGGCAAACGTTGAAGCTTAACCAATGGCGTGTTGCCGATTTGTGCCTGAATACTTAGATAGGACATGGGTGAGTGGCCAGCAGCAAGTTTAAGAAGGTGTCACAAAACGCAAAATTCTACACCGAAAGCGCAGCGGACGAAAGCTGACGGCTGATCACAGACCTCTAGAGAGAATCCGGATGAGATGACGCTAAGCCTAGCCTACTTCGCAAATAGGCTGCGGCTGTGAAGAGGCTTGCCACCTAGATGCGCCGCCAGCGCAGTTCTCAAGAGGCGTTTTGCGGATTTGGCTACCTCAGTATCTGTCAGGTCATGCTCACGCAGGGAGACTATATGCGCGCCTAGATAGACCTTGCTACTGCTGTGCTCACCCTGATCAGCTAGAATTTGGAAACCAATGTCCGGCGTAAACCGATAACTTCGATCCACCTCGATTGACTCGTGAGAGTGACAGTCCGAATCTAGGTTGATGCCATAGCCCAACTCACTCAACAGACACAACTCGAACTGACGTAGCAAAAGCTGGATGCCCGACTCTCCTTGCAGCGCTGCTAGCGTATCCTGATAGGCTAGATAGAGTTGTTTGTGCTCGACGTGATTCATTAACAATCGCGTCAACAATTCATTGACATACATGCCGCTAAACAAGCGTTGTCCTTTTAGCCTCATCGCGCCTAAACTGCTTTCGAGGCCGGTTAGAGTTTTCAGCTCACCACGGCCGGAGAGCGAAACCAGTAGCGGCTGAAAAAGCTGGAGCAGTGAACGGTATTTTGACTTAGCGCTGCGTGCGCCCTTGGCGACCGCGCGTACACGGCCATAGTCCATGGTAAAGAAATCGACTAGCAAGCTGGTGTTCTGAAAAGGCTGGCTGTGTAATACGTAAGCCGGCTGTAGCGCAACTCTCGAATCCATGATCGTCTCAGCCGTTCTCTATATTCGATACTGAAAAAGTCATTTTACTTGTTTTTGGCCGTCGCATTACCCTGCACAATGCCGTAACTATCTGTCTACATAACCTAGGCTCTGCAATGCTCTTTCGTCGTCAGCCCAGCCGGATTTGACTTTCACCCAAAGATTCAGCATAACCTTGCTCTCAAATGCCGTCTCCATATCTTCACGGGCAGAACTGCCGATCTGTTTTAGTCGATCGCCATCCTTGCCAATCACAATTCTTTTCTGTCCTTTATTGTCCACCAAAATTAAGCCGTGAATATGTAATACTGATTTAGCAGTCTCAAATTTTTCGATCTCTACGGTGACTTCATAGGGCAATTCATCGCCCAGCTGCCGCGTAGCCTTTTCGCGAATCAATTCGGCGGCGAGGAATCTAGAGCTTCTATCAGTTACCTGATCTTCAGGGAAGAGAAACGGCGCCTCCGGTAGTAGTGCTTTTACCAGTTCGTCGATGGTGTCTAGGTTGTGACCACCAAGGGCGGAGACGGGAACTATTTCTGTAAACTCCCGCTTCTCCCTTAACTTCGCGATATGCGGTAACAACTCTGTCTTGTCCTGCACTAGGTCGATCTTATTGATAACCAATAGTACTGGCACGTTTGCATAGGTCAGCGCATCTAATACATATTGATCCGCTTCATTCCAGATGAAGCGCTCGACAACGAATAACACCACATCAACGTCTTTAATCACGTTAAGCACAGTGTCGTTCATAACCTTATTCAGCGCCTTGCTGTATTTAGCATTCAGACCTGGCGTGTCAACGAACAGACACTGATGATGTTCATCACTGTTTATTCCCATAATTCTATGACGGGTAGTCTGCGGTTTGCGCGATGTGATGCTGATTTTTTGATGCAGCAGATGATTCAGCAGCGTCGATTTACCCACATTGGGACGGCCCACTATAGCGATATAGCCGCAGCGACTGGGTGGTGTAGCTTGTTCAGTAGGTTCGTTCATGCCTTGTTTGTTGCCGCCTCTATCGCATCCAAAATTTTCATTGCAGCCTGCTGCTGCGCCTCTCGCTTGCTGGTACCGGACCCCGCAGACTCTGTACCAAATGATTCCAGTGTACAGCTAACATGAAATACCTGTTCGTGCGCAGCGCCTGTAATTTCTACTACTTCGTATTTGGGTAAATTCTTTCCCTGAGCCTGCAGAAATTCCTGCAGACGAGTCTTCGCATCTTTCTGCTCAGTCACGGCTGTATCGATCGCCAGTTTACTCGCGCTGATTTTTTTTACGAATATTCTACAGGCTTCTATTCCCCCATCTAGGTAGATTGCCGCTATTAAGGCTTCCACTGTATCAGCAAGAATAGAGTCTCTATCTCTACCCCCGCTATGTGCCTCACCAGTTCCTAGCTGCAGGTACTCGCCAATTTCAAGGCCTCTTGCAGCGGCGGCGAGGGCATTCTTGTTGACAAGGGCTGAGCGCATTCTACTGAGTTCGCCCTCACTGGCCTGGGGGTTTAACGTGAATAGCATTTCAGCAACGATGAACCCCAAGAGAGAGTCGCCTAGGAATTCGAGCCGCTCGTTGTGCTCTGCATTCGCACTGCGGTGAGTTAACGCTAGCTGCGCCAAGTCCGGATTGGAGAATTGGTAGGCTAAAGACTTCTGAAGACTTTCTAGTTTATTGACCATCTATTGCAAAACAGTATTGAATTTTGCCACCACATCAAGATTCGCTACCAGTTCAACTCGGCGCTCATAGGCAATAGTAATAATGGCTTGGTCACTCTGTTTGCGCATAGTAATCGAAGATAGGTCGAAATTAGTTAGATTATTGATGCGCAAAGTATTGGAGACACGTTGCCGGATTTCAGTTGTTGTCATGTTTGCGGCCTCGCCGTTTTCGATTAGCTCCTCGCAGGCGCCGGTGATCAAATTATGATCGACATACACAGGGCCTACTTTCAAGCCGAACGTAAGAAATGCCACTATCAAAATAACCACTATGAGCATGCCAAACGTAGAAACGCCCGCTTGTTCTCTTAAGCTTTTTAATCCTATTTTTTCCATGACATCACCCGTAAGAAAGTTGCCTTCGTTGGTGTCGAAAACTAAGCAGTGTGCTGGCAAATTCGCAGACTGGCAGGCTTAATAAGTTGAACCGGTTAAACCCGCTACAGCTGTCACACAGCTGTTACTTAATTCGTTGATTCCTAGCAAAAGTTGGCAAATTTAGTCCCGGGTCCTTGTGCATCCAAACGGCTATCGCTCTTCCGACTATGTCTTTCTCTGACACCGTGCCCCACTCCCGGCTATCGCTGCTATTGTCTCGATTGTCACCCATCATGAAGTAATGTCCATTTGGAATTACCCAAGTCGTGCGCGAACGCTGCCTTGTGACCGCCGTTATATGTTGAGTGGCGTGCTCGACACCATTGATAGTCTCTGTATGCAAGGTGCCTGCTAAGTCACCTAGATTTGTATCGATAACTATGTCTTCGACAAACTCTTCACCTATCAGCTCACCGTTGACAAACAGGCGCTTGTCTTCATACCGTATTGTATCGCCCGGCATGCCGATTACTCGCTTAATATAATAGCTATCTACATGCGGGGGAATAAAAACCATAACATCCCCGCGCTTCGGATCGGCAACATCGACAATCTTAGTCCCAATCACCGGGAGCCGAACACCGTAGGCGTATTTATTCACCAGAATAAAATCGCCAACCTCAAGCGTTGGGATCATCGAGCCTGTTGGTATCTGGAAAGGCTCTACTAGGAACGATCGGAGTACCAAGACTATCAGCAACACGGGAAAGAAGGACTTTGCGTACTCAATAATCAATGGTTCTTGCGACAAGCCTGCAATGTCCTGTGCTACTTTTTCTTCGGTTTTTCCCTTCGCCTGAGTCCCCTCATAATCGGCGATAGCCTGCAGGCGAAACTTTTTGAACCATAAAGTATCAAGCAACCACAGAGCTGCGCAGCCGCTGACGAGACAAACCAATACTAGTGAAAAATCTATATCCATTTAGTTCTTATCTATCGTTTAGCTATGTATCGTTTAACTATCTATTACTCACTATGCCGAATGCTTTGTATTAACTCAAATTAGCTATCAACTTTTAGCACCGCCAAAAATGCTTCCTGAGGCACTTCCACGTTGCCTACTTGCTTCATTCTTTTCTTGCCCGCCTTCTGTTTTTCCAGGAGCTTCTTCTTGCGGGAGATATCACCACCGTAGCACTTCGCGGTGACATTTTTGCGCAGCGCCTTCACAGTCTGCCGAGAAACAATCTGCCCGCCTATCGCGGCTTGAATAGCCACATCGTACATCTGACGCGGAATTAATTCTTTCATTTTCTCTACCAGCGCACGGGCCTTCGATTGTGCGTGTTCGCGGTACACAATAATCGCGAGTGCATCTACTCTATCGCCATTAATTAGAATATCTAAACGCACCAAATTAGATTCCTGAAAGCGCTCGAATTGATAATCGAGCGAAGCGTAACCACGGCTAGTAGACTTAAGCTTATCGAAGAAATCCAACACAACTTCGTTCATCGGCAATTCATAGGTCAACGAAACCTGCTTGCCGATAAACTGCATGTCTTTTTGTACGCCCCGCCTCTCGACGCAGAGGGTTATCACGTTGCCCAGATGTTCCTGTGGAACGAGGATATTTGCCTTCACTATAGGCTCACGCATCTCTGCTATAGACATTACCGGAGGCAGGCGCGAAGGACTATCCACTTTAAGCTCCTCGCCATTGTCCAACAACACTTCGTAGACTACGGTGGGCGCTGTGGTAATGAGCGACAAGTCGTACTCGCGCTCTAGTCGCTCCTGAATAATTTCCATGTGCAGCATGCCCAAAAAGCCACAGCGAAAGCCGAAGCCTAGCGCGTCAGAATTCTCGGGCTCAAAGTGCAGAGAAGCATCGTTCAGCGTCAATTTGGATAGCGCGTCGCGGAAGTTTTCAAAATCGTCTGAGGATACAGGGAAGAGCCCGGCATAGACCTGAGGCTGTATTTTTCGAAACCCTTCTAGCGCATCTACATCGGGAGTTTTCGCCAGCGTAATGGTGTCACCAACCGGCGCCCCTAGAATTTCCTTAATACCGGCAACGATAAACCCAACTTCGCCCGCCGCTAAGAAACTTGTTTCGGTTCGCTTCGGCGTAAATACACCCACGCTGTCCACCACATGGGACTTACCCAAAGACTTCGCTATGATTTTGTCACCCTTGTTCAGGGTGCCTGCCATGACGCGAACCAAGGACACTACACCCAGGTAATTATCGAACCAGGAGTCGATAATTAGTGCCTGCAAATCGGCACCTCTGTCGCCTACCGGAGGGGGAATTTTGGTGATGATCTGTTCAAGAATATCGATGATGCCAAGACCGGATTTCGCACTCGCGCAGACAGCCTCCGAGGCATCGATACCGATTATCTCTTCTATCTCTACGCGCACACGCTCCGGCTCTGCCTGCGGCAGGTCCATCTTGTTCAATACGGGAATAACTTCGAGCCCCTGCTCTATCGCTGTATAGCAAGTGGCAACGGACTGGGCCTCTACGCCCTGGCCGGCATCCACGACGAGTAACGCACCCTCGCAAGCGGCGAGTGAGCGGGACACTTCGTAGGTAAAATCCACGTGACCGGGCGTGTCGATAAAGTTTAGCTGATAGCGTTTACCGTCCAGCGCATCGTAATGCAGGGTCACACTCTGCGCTTTAATAGTGATGCCGCGCTCGCGCTCAATATCTAGGGTATCGAGAATCTGCACATCCATTTCGCGGTCGCTCAGGCCTCCGCAGGTCTGAATGAAGCGATCGGCAAGCGTAGATTTACCGTGGTCGATATGGGCGATAATCGAAAAGTTTCGAATGTGGCTTAAGTCAGTCACGCAGCAAATGGGTCACAGTAGGAGGAATTAGACAGGGTGGAATTAAGCGGGCAAGTCTACAGCAAATGAAACCGAGTGTCAGGAGAATTAGCGAGTTAAGCCACGCAGAATCAGGCCTGCAAACTGCAAGCAGACGAGCCTGGGGTGGCGCATCTGCTTAGCGCTCGAGCTCCAGCGCCATCGTCGTGCCCTGTCCCTCGCGCACTATGCGCACAGGAACAAATCCCGAGTCGGGTAGATTACTCGCGATAATCGCAAATTTATCGGCTGAGTCGATCTCCTGCCGGTTGAGTGAAACAATAACATCTCCAACTCGTAAGCCTGCCTCACGGCCGGGGCCGTCATTCAATTCTGCTATTTGTACACCGCTCAGCCCGGTAACTCTGCGCATATCATCGCCGAGCTCGCTGACACGAAAACCGAGTGGATTCCCGCGCTCACGGACGACTTCCGGCTCGGCAACTGCGACGCTATTGGTCGGCGAGCTACCCAACACTACGGTGAGGTCTTTGAGCTCGCCTTCGCGATAGACAAGCATTTTTGCCGCGGTGCCTGGGCGGTATTGACCCACATAGAACGGCAGATCCGTGAAATATTCGATGTCGTGGCCGTTGAATTCGAGAATTATATCCTCTATGAGTACACCGCCCCCTTCTGCAGGGCTGTCAATCTGCACATCATCGACGAAGGCGCCGCGCGGTCGCTCCATATTGAAAATTTCGGCAAGTGCATAGTCCACCTCTCGCATGCGCACGCCCAGCAGCCCTCGTTCTACGGTGCCGGTGTCACGCAATTGCTTCATAACATTCATAGCTACATTGCTGGGAATAGAAAAAGAAATGCCGTTCGAGCCGCCGGTACTGCTTAGAATCTGCGAATTGATGCCGATGACATCGCCTGCTAAATTGAAGAGAGGGCCACCGGAGTTACCCTGATTGATAGCGACATCCGTCTGGATGAAAGACATGTAATTGTAAGTGGATCTTCCAGGCATGGAGCGTCCTTTCGCGCTCACAATGCCCGCGGCCGCAGAAAACTCCAAACCGAATGGCGAACCGATTGCTAACACCCAATCGCCAACACGAAGGCTGTCAGAGTCACCGAACTCAACATAAGGCAAGTCTATTGCTTCTACCTTCAAAAGGGCGAGATCAGAAGGCTCGTCGAGCCCTATGACCTTGGCGTCATAGACTCTTCTATCATTAAGGGTGACCTGTATTTCGTCAGCATCCTCGACAACATGGTTGTTTGTCATGATGTAGCCATCGGAGGAAATCACAAAGCCCGAGCCTACTGCTCCGCGTTGTCGTTGCTCTGGCAATCCTTCGATGTCGAGATCTGGCTCCTGACCTGGGTTTATTCGCCGCAATAATTCTTCGATCTCATTGTCGCCAATAGGGCTTCGCCCAGAAACACTCTTAGTAGTGGATATCTCAACGATTGACGGCGCGTTATTTTCAACAAGATCGGCAAAATTCGGTAGGGCTGCTTGAGCATGACTGCTGTTACTCGCCGACAGGAATAAGGCAGCTACAAAACCGACCGATGACAACTTGAGGCTTGCTTCACTAAGAGTTCGCATAAAAGATTTCCGCGTTTATGAAATACTGCTCAGACTGGCCCGGCAAATTGAATTCGGCCTAGGGCGAGCCTGAATTGAGATACTACTTTAGCACAACGCGAAGGGGAGCACGCAAGCCGTAAGCACTGGGCATAAGGGTTTTTAGAAAAGAGAGTTTTAGTGTTTTAGAAAGAGGCTTTTAGGGTTTTTCCTGCAGCTCGTTAACTAAACGGTACAGGGGTGAATCCTGAATATGTTCGATACGAACCGGCTCCTCATCATCAAGGGTCAGACTCTCAATGTATTGACGCACGATACCGCCATCGACCGCAACCGGCGCATAGACACTAGCTTCAGCTACCAGTGTGGTTGCCGCCAGCGATGGACTTGCTGGCGATTCGATGCCCTCAGCAGATTGATCGGCGATAGTAGGAATGGCTGAAGTGCCAGAGCCGCTATCCAGATTGACCTGCATCGCAACGAGGAATACCGCGGCGACGGAGGCGGCGATCCCCATCTTGGTAATTCCTTCTTTCCAAGAAGACGCAGCCCCAGCTGCCGATAGCGGGGCTTCTTGCTCTATTTGTGCAGCGATGCGCTGGCTAAGGCTCGCGCTCATGGGTTGCACAGACTCATTCAGAGCAGACTGAACCAAACTGTAACGCTCCCAAGTCTCCAGCAAAGTTGGGTCCTGCTCACAAGATTTTAGAAAGCGACGCAATTCCAGATCATCTGCCTCGTTATCGAGTAAAGCAGATATTGTCTCGCTACTATTGTCTGCGTCGTTCTTGCTCATTAAGCACCTCGGTGATTCTTCGATCTTAGCTAATTAAATTTTAATCAAAACAGCTGCCGGACTATTACCAATGCCTGCCTGGCTCTTTATTCGAGTAAATCCTTAATCTTTTTATCTATCGCTTCTCTTGCTCTAAAGATTCGCGATCTAACTGTACCCACTGGACAATCCATGACTTCGGTTATGTCTTCATAGCTCAGCCCTGAAAATTCGCGAAGCGTAAACGCGGTGCGCAAATCTTCCGGTAAATCTTCTATCGCCTGTTCTATCACCAATTTTAGCTTGGCGGTGGCCAACTTACTCTCAGGATTTTCTATATCCCGAAGTATGCTTCCTGCCTCGGCCTGCTCCGCGTCTTCTACTTCCACGTCGCTAGCAGGTGGTCTTCGTTTCCTTGAGACCAAGTAGTTCTTCGCTGTATTGACCGCTATCCGGTACAACCACGTGTAGAAAGCGCTATCGCCGCGAAATAGAGGCAGTGCTCTATAGGCTTTGATGAAGGCTTCCTGGCAAACATCTTCAGCCTCATGTGAATCGTGAATGAAACGCCCTACTAAGGCCGATACTCTGTGCTGATAACGCAATACCAATAGGTTAAATGCGTTTTTATTGCCGCTTAAAACCCGGTCAACCAATTGTTGATCCGTATCCTCTGACATTTGTTCCAACTCCCTATTGCTGGGGTTCTACTACGACACTACAGGAAACAAATGCATCCATTCACATTAATAGACAACGTGCTCCTGCAAAAGTTCTTGAAAAGAGACAAATTATGACAGTTTTATGCAATCAAGATGAGCCCTAAGCGCTATTAGGCTAGAGATTTCCGGTGTAACTGTGCAAGAATCGCCGCTGATCTTCGGTAAGCACACTATCTTGCTGGTAATACGCTTAGCGGGCTCGGCCTTTTTCAACCCACCAGATACGGTAAAAAATCAATTAAATCAATTGGTTGACATACTCTTATGAACTCATCGGCAACTCCAAATCAACTACAGTTCGATATCTTGATCATTGGCAGCGGCGCTGCCGGCCTCACTCTAGCCCTGAAAGCGGCAGATTTTTCCCGCGTCGCCGTGCTTAGCAAGGGCGATCTCAATCAGGGAGCCACGTTCTACGCTCAAGGCGGCATAGCAGCGGTATTAGATGAAACCGACAGTATCGAGTCCCACGTTGCCGATACGCTTTCTGCCGGTGTTGGCCTTTGTCATGAAGACATAGTTGAGCACATCGTCGCCGAGAGTGCTGAAGCGGTAAAGTGGTTGGTCGAACAGGGCGTCCCCTTCACCACAAAAGAGAGCTTCGAGCGTGGCGAGAACCTATCGATATCACAAGAATTAAGCGCCCTGCATTTAACCCAAGAAGGTGGGCACAGCAACCGCCGCATTATCCATGCCACCGATGCTACTGGTAAGGCGGTGTTCGAGACGCTTTCGAAGCGTGCCCAGGCGCATCCAAACATCGAACTACTAGCCGACTGTACTGCTGTAGATCTAGTGACACAAACCAAAGAAGACGGCTCTGGGAGCGTCTGCGTGGGCGCCTACGTGTTAAACTTGGGGTCAGGCAGCGTAGACCTTATTAAAAGCAAGTTTGTCGCGCTAGCAACTGGTGGCGCCAGCAAAGCTTACCTGTACACCACGAACCCTGATGGAGCGAGTGGCGATGGTATCGCCATGGCCTGGCGCGCAGGGTGCCGCGTGGCCAATATGGAATTCAATCAATTCCACCCGACCTGCCTATTCCATCCTCATGCCAAATCATTCCTCATTACCGAGGCGCTGCGCGGCGAAGGAGCTACCTTAGAGTTGCCCGATGGCAGCCGCTTCATGCCCAACTTCGATAGCCGCGAAGAACTCGCACCGAGAGATATCGTTGCTCGCGCGATCGATCACGAGATGAAGCGCCTAGGCTGTGACTGCGTCTACCTGAACATCACTCACAAGTCAGCCGAGTTCTTAACCGGGCACTTCCCTACCATTTATTCTCGCTGCCTAGAATTCGGCATCGATATAACAACCGATCGAATCCCTGTCGTGCCTGCCGCGCATTACACCTGCGGGGGCATCATGGTGAATAAGAATGGCGAAACCGACATCGAACACCTCTACGCAATCGGCGAGACCAGCTTTACCGGCCTGCATGGTGCCAATCGCATGGCTAGTAATTCCCTGCTCGAGTGCTTCGTTGTGGGGTTCGGTGCAGCAAAAGACATTCAGGGTAAAATCGCGTCCACACTTCATGGCACAAATATCGATGCCTGGGACGAGAGCCGAGTTAGCAAATCCGATGATGAGGTACTCGTGTCTCACAATTGGGATGAACTGCGGCGCTGCATGTGGGATTTTGTTGGCATCGTAAGAAATGATGAGCGTCTGAGCCGTGCAGAACGGCGCATCAACATCTTGCGAGAAGAGGTTCAGGACTACTACATCAAACACCGTGTCACGAAAGATATGCTGGAACTGCGGAATCTGGCTCTGGTATCGGAACTGATCATTGCCTGCGCCATCCAGCGCAAGGAAAGTCGTGGACTGCATTTCACGCTAGATTACCCTGACCTGGTGGCAAACCCTACTGATACGATTTTGAACCCATCCACTTTCGACTAAGCCGCTGTTTAGTTTTTTGCCTAATTAACTACAGGCGACTAGGCAGATCAAAACGCAGATAGCGTCGTAAGCGCCTATTTTCTCTGCGAACCAGGCTGTCAGGCCACAACACCAGGTGAATTGCTTTCGCTGCGCCCTTCTCAGCCTCCGGGCGAAAGTTGAGCACCAGCAAAAATTCACTGAAATAAATCACGCTAGGCAGCTGCATTTCCCGTAATTTACCGCGGTAGCTCAAACTAACGGATTGCTCGCCAATAATAAGCTCGGGTTTTACCCGCTGCCAGATCCCTTGCCTGTGGACACAGAAGGTTTGAAATCGATCTCGAAGATAGAGCACATAACTCATAAGCACCGCGCCTGCTATCGCAAACTCTAACGGCACCAACACATCAGCCAGTACCACAGATATTACCGCCATAAGGTGGCAGGCACTCACAAAGCCGAGTTCCCAGCGAGACCAGCACAGACTACATTTCACCATAGGTATTTAACAGGCGAGTTTGTCAGGGCTAAACCCTGCGCCGCTGGCCCTTGCAATGAACTTACTTAAGCTTAGTACTAGCGGCTGTTGTGCGCCAATATCTGCCGAATAATAGATTCGAAGCGCGGATCCTCAGGCGGGGTGCGCTGCATCAACCAAGTAAACAGATCCTGGTCTTCCTCTTCGAGCAGTTCACTGTATAACATTTGATCTGGGTGGGAGAGCGACTCGAAAACTTCTCTTGCGAAGGGCACAAGTAGTAGGTCCAACTCAAGCATGCCGCGACGGCTATGCCAAAATATTTCGTGCTTATTGAATTCCTGCATTTAATCGCCATCTAATAATGTAAGCTGCCGACTCATTCGGCTTTGATGAATTATGCGGAATTTTGCGAACACTTGCGACCGCCTCTTTATGAAACACCGCAACCGAGTATCATCCTTACTATGCAAAACACTATTTATGTCCTAGAAAGCTACGAATTCATCCGCATCAGCGGCGCCGACAGAATTAGTTTCTTGCAGGGCCAACTTAGCTGCAACACTAAACTACTTTCGGCTGAACGCAGCCTAGTCGGCGCACTGTGTAACCTCAAAGGCCGTGTCATAGCGGATTTTCGACTCCTTGAGATTCATGAAGACATTATCTTGCAGTGCGCGGCTGGCATGGCGGACAAAATATACGCGACCCTGAGCAAATACGCAGTTTTTTCAAAGGTCGAACTCTCTCAATTACAAAGCAAAGACAGTTCCGCGCCCGTCGCTTTTGGCATTATAGGCGAAGGGATAGTTGAAGCACTTTCCATTGTCGGTCTGGACCTGCCTAAAAGTAACGATGGCGTGAGCTCGTCGGCGACCAGCACAGTTGTGCGAGTCTCCGGTCTGAGTGAGCGCATCGAAATATGGGTACACACTGAAGCTGTAGCAGAACAATTGTTAGCTACACTAAAAGAAGAAAAAAGCGATGACCTCGAACCCTGGCTTAGAGCCGACATTGAAGCGGGAATCCTGCACGTGACGCCAAATCTGAGCGAAGAATTCACACCTCAACTACTTAACTATGACCTATCGGGGCTAATAGACTTTAAGAAAGGCTGTTACACCGGCCAAGAGATCGTTGCTCGCATGTTCTATCGAGGAACCGCGAAGCGTCGTCTGCAGTTGGCCAGCTCTAGCCATTCAATAAGTGAGTCTAGCAAGGTAGTAGCAAGAGCCAGTGAAGATTCAGGGAAAGATATCTTGGCTTTCAGCAACAACGGGGGCGCAGATTCTTTGTTGCTGGCAGTCTTACCCGTACAAGTCGCTGATTCAGGAAAGCGCATGACGCTCTCTGATAATGCTGAATCGAACGTCTGTATTCGAGCACTGGCCTATATGACGGACTGATGGGTGAATACCTGCTGGACGGTATTCAACGTTTGTTTGGTGCAGAGGCAGGAGTCGGTAATAGTCGATATAATATTGCTATATAGACTTATTTATAACTCTAATTGACTTCCATGTTACTAACTGTGTGACTATAAGCGAATCCATGCCACCCTAACCGCAACCAAATGGAAACCAACCACAAATTAAATAGCGCCCCTAGCCTGGGGAAGGTATACCCGCGCTGATTAGCCCTAAAGGGTAATCGTGGTGTTAGCTGACTGACGCCAATTGAAATTGTTTTTCTTGTAAGAACCAAGCCTTAACATACCCCCTATCAGTCCAGGAACACCCCCTGCCTCGCTTGGGACTCCAGCGACCACAATCTCTCTAAGTCCGTTTTTTGGGCATTAGCTAAACCTTTGCTTCCGACCATGAACGAACATATAACCCCACCCCTAGCACACCCCAACAAGCCAGAATGGTTCCATCACACCCCTATACAGTCTATTGTGGACGGACGGTTAGTTAATATTATTACGGCATTCAGTCCTAACAAAAAAAACTTGGAGTAATACTCAATGGCTGTAACTTTCCCCGATCATCCAGACCTCATTGGTGGCTATGCGCCACTACAAATAGAATCTGATACAGCGAGTCTACGAATCGAAGGAGAAATCCCTCGGGATCTCAATGGGTCTTTTTACCGCAATGGACCCAATCCACAATTTGCACCTCGAGGTGATTATCATTGGTTTGGCGGTGATGGCATGATCCATGCCTTTCATGTTGAGAATGGAAAGGTGTCCCACCTGAATCGCTGGGCAAGAACAATTAAATGGGATCTGGAAAACGAAGCTAACGAATCTCTCTTTACAATTTTCAACCCAACACAAAACGACCCCAGAGTTGCCGGCGTAACCACGAATGGTGTTGCCAACACTAACATCGTTTGGCACGGTGGAAAATTATTGGCATTGGCTGAATCTAATGCTCCGTTCGAGCTTGATCCGATAAGTTTAGAATCCAAAGGCTCATGGAATTTTGACGATAAACTTCAAGGCCCGATGACCGCACATCCGAAGATCGACCCAGAAACTGGAGAGATGCTTTTCTTTGGTTATAATGCCGGGGGAATTATTTCCGAAAAAATGTCTTTTCATGTTGTCGATAAAGAGGGAAATCTAACTCGATCAGAATTTTTTGATGCACCCTACGCAGCTATGGTGCACGATTTTATAGCTACAAAAGATCACGTGATTTTTCCCATCATGCCATTAACCGGATCGATGGATCGAGCTATGCGGGGAGCACCTGTATATGCTTGGGAGCCTGATAAAGGGTCTTATATAGGGATCATGCCTAGATCAGGAACTGCTGAGAACATCCGCTGGTTCAAAGGCGATCCAGCGTATGTATTTCATTTCATGAATGCTCATACCGATGGCGATACAGTGATCTGTGATGTATGTGAATATGATGAAGCTCCGTTCTTTCCTCATGCCGATGGATCTAAACCAAATCCGCTCAAAAGCAGAGCGAAACTAAAACGATGGACATTTGATTTATGCGGTACAACTGATGACTACATAGTAGAAATTTTAGATGATTCGATAAGTGAATTTCCAAGACTGGATGACCGCTTCGCAGGCTTAAAATATCGACACGGCTATTTCGCCTGTAACACTCTAAGTGACCCTGTGGGCAGAGGATACAATGCGCTAGCTCACATCGATCACAATACCGGCGCAATAAAGCGTTATGAAATGTCTAATGAATTTTCTTCTTCGGAGCCAGTATTTGTACCGAAAAAATCCAGCGCAGCCGAAGGTGAAGGATATCTGATGGCCAATGTCTACGATGCTACAACTGACACAAGCCATTTGATGATATTGGATGCGGAAAATATTGAGCAAGGCCCAATCGGAAAAGCAATGTTGGAACACCGCGTCCCTTTTGGATTTCATGGCAATTGGCGTCCTCTCTGATTTCAACGTGGAGGGCCTTATACATACCAATGGACAAGGGGACACTAACAAGATAACAACTTAACAGATCGAGGTGGCTTCTTGATTACAGTAATCGAATGCCATGGGTTAGACTTAAGTTGTTAAATTGTTAGTGTCCCTACTTACTACTTATACTTATACACTCGGCAATAAACGAACATCAGCTCCACCCTAGGGGCACACCCCAATAAGTCAGGATGGTTCCATTGCACCCGTATACATACTATCTAAACCCTTGGATATAGCAGGTATGCCAGCGCCTTTATAGCCTCCAAATGCAGCGAATTCGGCCTGTCTGGGGCTTATATCTTGAAAACCAGCTAGACTACGTACAATTGCTAAAAATTAGAACCGCAACTAATCAGTGGAAGTAACATATGGAGCCAAATTTTGATGCACTGCAGCTAATAGCTGAGCTTGCTCTAGGCATAGTTGGTTTCTCAGCAATATTAATTGGTTTAAGTCGAAGTTCTGATGGGTTTAGTGCTCCAGATAATTTTCGTATCCAGCTTTTAACTTATTCTGCTTTTGGGGCAATGTTTGGCTCTATTCTTCCTTTTGCTATCTTTAATGATCGGAATTTAGAATTAGCTTGGCTAATTAATTGTTGGATTATATGTATTTATTCAGTCATCGGACTGTTAGTGTTTCCTAAAAAAATGCTTTTACTAAGAGAACAAGGACATAAAGAAATTTTTCCCATTAAAGTTTATTTTTTCCAAACTGGCATATTATCGACTATTTTTATTACCTCTGGTTTGATGATAACGGGACACTTAACTGAACTTACAAATATATATATTGTTTGTTTAATTTTGTTTTTATTGCAAAGCTCGGTAGCGTTTATTAGAACGATGTTTGTGAGAGTGCGGTAGGTAATAAACTAATGAAGAATGTTAAGGGTAATTTTGATGCTTAGGGACAAGGGGACACTAACAAGATAACAACTTAACAGATCGAGGTGGATTCTAGATTACTGTAATCGAATGCTATGGCTTAGCCTTAAGTTGTTAAATTGTTAGTGTCCCTATTTCAAGGACTAATTTTAGGCACCAGACTCCTATTCCCCCGCCACTTATTCCTGTATTTTTGCTCTGAACCCCCTCCACCTCTATTTTCCAATAACGGGCGCACGCAATGAATAGCGACAAATTTGAAAAAGTAGCCGGCAACGGTCTAATAAGTAGACGACATTTGCTCGGAATGGGATTGGGTGGCATGAGCCTTGCCGCGACCGGTTCCCTATTGGGCGCCGATGCGGGCCTGCAGATCCCCGGCTGGTCGAAAACTCCAGGACCAGGTCCCAGTGCTTACGGTGCACCTTCAGCTCACACGCAATTGCAAAGAGTAGCCGGCGCCCCCAACCCTCTTTACCCAGGTGGCGGTGTCTCGCGCACGCCTTTGCAGCACATGCAGGGAATCATCACACCCAATAGCCTGCACTTCGAGCGTCACCATGCCGGAATCCCTGACATTGATCCGGCCGGACACCAACTGGTAATCAATGGTCTGGTGAGGCAGCCGCTGGTATTTAGCTACGAAAACCTGCTGAAGTACCCAATGGTGAGTAAGGTGTACTTTATTGAATGTTCAGGGAATGGCAACTCCAATACGGTCGGCGCTGCAGGCGGTTCAGCACAGAGCATTCATGGCCTAGTATCTTGTTCGGAATGGACCGGTGTTCCGCTGTCCACACTACTGGATGAAGCTGGTGTATTACCGGAAGCGCGCTGGGTCGCGGCGGTCGGCGCGGATGCAGCAAGCATGGGGCGATCGGTTCCCATAGAAAAAGCTGTTGATGATGTTCTCGTCGCTCTGTTCCAAAACGGCGAGCCGGTCCGGCCTGAGCAAGGTTATCCCATGCGTCTGTTTGTGCCCGGCTGGGAAGGTAACATCAGTGTAAAATGGCTTACCCAACTCAAGCTACTCAACGGGCCAGCACAATTTCGCGATGAGACCAGCAAATACACCGACCCATTGCCGGATCGCTCCGCCAGACAGTTTACCTTTCCAATGGAAACCAAATCACTCATTACTTCACCATCCGGTGAGATGACACTGCCACGTGCGGGGATCTACAAAATAACCGGACTCGCCTGGTCTGGCAGCGGCAGCATCAGAGGAGTGGAAGTCAGTGCAGACGGTGGCCGCACCTGGGCCGACGCCTTGCTCGAGAGTGAACAATGGGACAAAGCGTTAACAAGATTCAGCATTCCTTGGGAATGGAATGGTGGCGACGCAATTCTGCAGAGCCGAGCGATCGATAGCGCAGGTAATGTACAACTTACGCGCGAAGCGGTTATTGCAGATCGAGGTACGGATGCGTTCTATCACAATCCTGGGATACAAAGCTGGGCTGTGAGCTCTCAGGGTGATGTTAGCAGCGTTGCTGTATGAAGAAATAGGAACGAGGTTTAGGGGCTTCAACTAATGATTCAACGAAGGGCAGGAGTTTCTTTGCCGTTAAGTGTTTTTTCTCCACCCCCTTTTATGACCTCTGTTATGAAGCTTTATCTTGAGCTTATCTATCAGCCCTAACTATGGCACCACAGTATTATGGCTTACGTAATCAATAATAATTATTGCCTAAGATTGAGTATTTTCCTTCTGGCATAATAATAGGGGGACAGACCACGATAAAAAAGACTGGAGGGAGATTAAAAAACCAGCTCTCTCCTTAAAAATCTACTGCGTCCCAAACGCCTGCTTACGCGCCAAAAACTCATCCACATTAACCGCCATCACAAGCAGGTCATGGTGCTTACGCGCCACAACCTGATCCCCTCTGTGCTCATATGTATCTCTTCATCAGTACCTAATTCCATTTCTTCATTCATCAGGAGTTCCCTTTGTGTCAGCTGCCTGAATTGAATACGCGAGCTTCTGCCCAAACTCAAACTTATGCTCTACGGCACTAGTAAGAAATTTGAGCTTATTACCACGATTAAGCATTACAAGTTGTGGTGGATGGTGTGGTGGATATTGAAATTTAAGGCAGAAGTGAATTTAAAACAATCAAGTAACTTGTTGATTTTATTGGTGCCCCGGACAGGAGTCGAACCTGTGACCTGCCCCTTAGGAGGGGGCCGCGCTATCCAGCTGTGCCACCGGGGCTTAAGCGGACGCAGTATAGCACCGGCTGTGGTGATTTTTGAATCTTCACTGCACGATCACATCTTCGGGCGACTTGGGCTAGAATGAGCATAGCTAACAATCGGTAGAACTGGGCTTTAAAAAATGAGTAGTGAGATAATTTGGTCATGCCTGCGCTTCGGTGAATTGAGTACCGAGGATCTGTATCGGGTTCTGCAACTGCGGGCTGAGATCTTTGTAGTCGAGCAGAATTGCGTGTATCAGGATGTGGATGGTTTCGATCAGGAAGGGCTGCATGTGATAGGACAGCTGTCGGTTAGTGATGAAGCGCAGCTCATTTGCTACAGCAGGCTGCTGCCACCGGGCGCAAAATACGAAGGCGCGTCGGTGGGTAGGGTTGTCACTAAAAAATCGGCTCGAGGTGGTGGTGCCGGCAAAGCACTAATGTTGAACTCACTGAAGTTCTGCAAGGAATATTGGCCGGACAAGGCCATTACTATTTCGGCGCAACAGTATTTGCAGAAGTTCTATACTGATTTTGGGTTCGAGGCTGAGTCTGAGCCTTACGATGAAGATGGCATTCCTCACATACGCATGCAACTTAATCCTTAACTAGCTGCTCGACTTCTTCGAATGTGCTCAAGGCTTGTGCATCCGATGCCGGCTTCAGCGTAGTAATAATGACTATAACCATCGATGCGAAGGCGAAGCCAGGTACTATTTCGTATAGATCGAAGAGTCCGCCAGTCAAATTAGACCAAACAACGACTGTTACGGCGCCAACGATCATGCCCGCAATCGCCGATGCAGCAGTCATCGATCGCCAGAACAATGAGAACACAATCACTGGGCCGAAAGCCGCGCCGAAGCCCGCCCAAGCGTAGCTTACTAGGTCTAGTACCCTACTCTCTCTGTCACTGGCAATGACCATAGCCAGTAGCGCAATTGCGATTACTGCGCCTCGACTCACCATTAGCAATTCCTTCTCGGACGCCTGAGGCCTTACGAACACACGGTAGAAATCTTCACTGATTACAGAAGACGACACCAATAGCTGCGAGTCTACTGTCGACATGATCGCCGACAATATTGCGGCTGTTATGATTCCGGCGACCCAAGGGTTAAATAGCTGTTGGCTGAGTGCTATGAAGACAGTCTCTGGGTTTTCCAATGGATTATCTGCAAAATATGCGATGCCGGCCAAACCCGTGGCTACCGAACCGAATAACACCAGCACCATCCACACCATGGCGATGCGTCTTGCCGCGACTAGTTTCTGTGGGTTTTCGACGGCCATAAACCTCGCCAAAATGTGCGGCTGACCCACATAGCCTAAGCCCCAAGCAATGAGAGACAGAAAACCAATCAGTGTCATGTTGCTGAACAGCTCCGTGCTCTGAGGGTTCACGGCTTGCATCTGCTGCCACACAGCTTCCGTTCCGCCGCTACTAAGTATCACCACTGTCGGCGCGACCAGTAAAGCCAAGAACATGAGCACCGCTTGCACAGCATCTGTCCAGACAACCGCAAGAAAACCGCCGATAAAAGTGTAGCCAACGATTATCAAGCCGCCGGAAATTAAGGCGGTCGAGTATTGCATGCCGAAGCTGTTCTCAAACAATATTGCACCACCTACTAACCCAGACGCGGTATAGAAGGTAAAGAACAGTAGGATCACGAAGGCTGACACAAGGCGCAAAACTCTAGTGGTGTCGTTGAAGCGATTCTCGAAATAATCCGGCAGTGTTAGTGAGTTGTTTGCCTGCGCACTGTAAATTCGAAGACGCTTGGATACAAACAACCAGTTGCAATAAGCCCCCAGTACTAGGCCGATACCTATCCAAATCTCACTGAGCCCCGAGAGATAAATAGCGCCAGGTAGCCCCAGCAATAACCAGCCGCTCATATCCGAGGCGCCGACACTAAGCGCGGTAACAACCGAGCCGAGCTTGCGACCACCTAGAATATAATCGTCCAAACTATGCGTGCGTCTATAGGCCTTAATGCCGAGGAACAAAATCAGAATTAGGTAGGCAACGAAGGTTACCAATAATGGTGCGTCGAAACTCATAGGCGCCTTGCCCGGAAGCGTCCGGTCGGCATGCTAGGCATGCGGTAGATGTTGGGATACAGATGCTATCTCATGCTACCCAATGGCGAGTTCAATGTGAATAGTGGTTATGCGCAACAAAGCCTTCAAAGAGACTCCACGAATTCCTAATCCATCCCATTGCCGTCCCACTGATAGCCGCGACGCAGGTGTGCGTGCTCATCGAGCACTAGACCAACCTCTCTAAGATTTTCAATAGGATTGGTAGCTTTGAGCTCAGCAAATGCGATGTAGCTTGTGACGGTCCCTAAGTTCAGCAATTCACCGTATTTCTGGGCTATACCGGCACCTCAGCGGTTTTATTGCGGTACTGCTAGCTTCAGAAATCACTCTATCGCCGCAATTAAAGCGGCACTTACCTGCATATATTTAAGCATTTGCATTACTAATTATTTTTGGATTGCCTCCCCTTTTTTAATAAACTAATTACTTTACTAATGCAAAAAAAATAGAAGCAAAACCTTAAACAAAGTAAATACTTTATTTAAAGTGCCGATTAAAAGGTTAATCTGAATCAAGTTAACACTGGGTTAATGCCATGGAACTCCCTAAAAGCCAAGATCGAATCATGGACCGCCTGAAAACGCGCGGGCCGCAGTCGGTTAAAATTCTTTCAAAACAATTAGGTATGACCACCATGGGGGTTCGCCAACACCTCGCTGATCTAGAAGCCAAAGGGCTAGTGCTGCAAACGCAAGAAGAGCGGCAGACTCGCGGGCGGCCAGTGCATCTGTGGAAATTGAGCAAAAGTGGGCACAACAGGTTTCCTGACAGCCACGCACAAACAGCACTTGAGCTAATCGATGTCATCCGCTCCTCACTCGGCGAGGAAAGTCTTAACCAGCTCATCGATAGCCGCAGCGCAAAAGTCCAGGCCAGCTATCGCGCACAACTAGACGCCACTGCCCCCGGACTACAACAGCAGATCGAGAGACTCGCTCAGCTGCGCAGCGAGGAAGGCTATATGGCCGAGGTACGCTTATTACCGGAAGGCTGGATGCTTATAGAGAACCATTGCCCTATCTGCAGTGCGGCGACCAGTTGCCAGCAATTTTGCAAGTCTGAATTAGAGATTTTTCAGCGCCTATTCGAAAATGAGGCCACGGTTGAACGCACCGACCATCTTTTAGAAGGAGCGCGGCGTTGCGCCTACAAAATCACCGCACACAGGGCCTAAACGCGAAATTTTCTAGATGAATTCTGCTATACTCAGGCACTTGCTTACGCTGGGTGGCACTAGCTACGAACAACTCGGTAATCTATGAAACCTCTAGCAGTAAAAATCTCCCTAGTAGTCGCTGTCCTGGCTGTCCTGGCGCTAGCTCTTATGCCGAAAGTTATTGGTGCAAGCATAGAGAGCGCGACCATCGACAACCTACTCGCTCTCATCCCGCCAGAGGCCCAGAGTCAATTTGAGATTCGCCACAATGATTTTAGCGATGGCTGGTTTAACAGCTCAACTACAATAGAATTAACCTACATCCCTATTAGCACCGATGCGATCACGCTATCGATGGATTTCGACATCGATCACGGCCCGCTTCTGCAGACCGAAGATGGGCTTCGTATTGGCCTTGCATATGCGGAAATTCAGCCGAGTATTCGCAACGACTTGTTCAACACCGCAATTGCGGACCTCTCCTTTCCCCTGCCCGACATCACACTCAATTTATTAGCGCGCTTCGATCAATCGTTGCAGCTGGATTTACAGCTTAGTGACCTCAGCTTTAGCGATACAGCAGGTGAACTAAGCTTTGCTGGGCTCGATGCGAATATCGAGGTGGCCGCAGATCAGTCCGCTTACTTCTCTGTACAAATGGGGGAACTATCAGCTACCGAGAACACGGCCAATTCCAACGTGCTCATCACTGGAATGACTTTAACAAGCTCTACAACACAGATGAACGACATACCCGCCCAGAGCCGCGCGAGGTTCTCGATTCCTGCCGTCAGCAGTACCTTGCCCCTGCCATTTTCAGTATCAGGCATAGGCATTGACTACGGCCTGCAGGCCTCTCCTGGCAAAGAAAATTTCAGCGAGATCTACCAAACAATTCAGCTCGCGAGTATCGAAAGCGAAATTCCAGTGCGCTCCTTCAGCTGGCTTAGCGAAATCAAACAAATCAACAATGAACTACTAAGCGACTACTACAGGCTGCTCAGCGAAGTGCAGAATGAAATCAATAGCGGCGCCGATGCGGTGTCAGTAGATTTCGTCGAACTAGGACAGGAAATGTACCTGCTCGTTTTACGGAATCCGCTAGAGCTCAATAACCGAATAGAAGCAAATTCCTATGATGGCGATCATATTGTCGATCTACGCGTTCTATGGAGCGGCATCAGTACGTTAAATAGCGCCGCCGAATTTAATATCAACACAGCGATCGCTGCACTGAACATGACACTTGAAATATCTTTAGACCTAGAGGCTATTCTTCGTAGCCCACTAGCGGGGCTAGTCGACCCCTATGTGCAACAGGGTTATCTTACAGTTTCCAACGGTAGGGTCATGATAGAGGCCAGCGTGCAAAATAACGTGCTAAAAGTAAATGGAGACGAACTCCCACTGGATCAGTTCTTCTAAACTCAACGAGACAAGTAACTACATTTGAATTCGTCCTTAATTGGCCTTTACATAAACCGAGCTCCAGATAAGCATGCCACAAAAATCAGACAAAAAATCCTCGCGTAACGATTCACAGCATTCTCCGCGAAAACTTTTCTCCTACCCGAAATACTGGGCGGAGTGCTTCGAAACAGCACCCTATCTACCCATGTCGCGCGAAGAGATGGATCAATTAGGCTGGGATAGCTGCGACATAATCATCGTCACAGGAGATGCCTACGTCGATCACCCAAGTTTCGGTATGGCGGTAATAGGAAGATTGTTAGAAGCGCAAGGGTTTAGAGTTGGGATTATCTCGCAGCCTTCTTGGGATAGCGCCGACCCCTTCAAGATACTCGGCAAGCCGAATCTTTTCTTCGGTGTTACCGCTGGCAACATGGATTCACTCATCAATCGTTATACTGCCGACCTACGTATGCGCAGCGATGATGCCTACACACCTAAAGGCGAGGCTGGCAGACGCCCTGATCGATCGGTTATTGTCTACAGCCAACGCTGTCGCGAAGCCTACTACGACACCCCTATCGTCATCGGCGGCATCGAAGCCAGCCTGCGACGCATCGCGCAGTACGATTACTGGAGCGACAGTGTAAGGCGTTCCGTTTTAATCGATTCGAATGCGAACATATTGCTATTTGGAAATGCGGAGCGGGCGCTAGTAGAGGTTGCCCACCAGTTCGCTGCTGGAAAAACAGTCGAGGATATGAAATTTTTGCGAGGAACCGCCCGTGTGGCTGCAGAAGTGCCAGAGGGCTGGACCGAGATCGATTCAACTCGCATAGATTGGCCTTCGAAGATCGACCAACTGCCGAATCCTTATGAATACAATAAAAATGATGGAGAAAACTCCGAGGTTCAAAGTGCTGATGAAAAGGGCTCTGAAATAAAGAGTCTTGATAGCGGTCAAGCGCCGCAGGCAGTCCGAATAATCCCGCTGCCATTGCAACGAAAAGAAAAGTACGACTCGGAAACTACCTATATTCGACTTCCCTCCTTCAGTAAAGTAACAAATGACCCTGCCCTGTATGCGCACGCATCACGGGTATTGCATCAGGAGGCTAACCCCTACAACGCTAAGCCACTAGTACAGAAACACGGCACCCAAGAGATATGGGTTAACACGCCGCCGATTCCTCTCGAAACCGAAGAGATGGATTGGATCTTCGACCTTCCCTATCAGCGAAGACCACACCCGTCCTATGGCGATGCGAAAATCCCTGCTTACGACATGATCAAAACGTCCGTGAATATTATGCGCGGCTGTTTCGGTGGTTGTACGTTCTGCTCCATTACCGAACACGAGGGACGCATCATTCAGAGCCGTTCGGAGGAATCGATTCTGCGTGAAATTGGAAAAATCAGAGATCAAGTTCCTGGCTTTACCGGAACCATCTCCGATCTAGGCGGACCGACAGCGAATATGTACAAGTTAAATTGCAAGTCGCCGAAGATTCAAAAGACTTGCAAACGACTCTCCTGTGTCTACCCCAACATCTGCAAGCATCTGAACACGGATCACAGCCCCACGACGCAGCTGTATAGAAAGGCTAGAGCGATACCCGGCGTTAAACGCGTCGCAATCGCGTCAGGTCTTCGCTATGACCTCGCCCTAAAAGATCCGGAGTATATAGAGGAACTAGTCACCCATCATGTTGGCGGCTACCTGAAGATTGCACCAGAGCACAGTGAAGACAAAACACTCTCGAAGATGATGAAGCCAGGCATCTCTGCCTACGATGATTTCAAAGTATTGTTTGATAAATTTTCGAAGAAGGCAGGCAAGGAACAATATTTGATTCCTTATTTCATTGCGGCCCATCCGGGAAGTGATGCCGAAGATATGTTGAACCTTAGCCTGTGGCTTAAGCAGAGGAACTTCAAGCCAGATCAGGTTCAGACCTTCTACCCATCACCGATGGCACTGGCTACCGCCATGTATTATTCACAGCGAAATCCGCTGGAGAAGGTGCGATACAAGAGCGAAAAACTCGCCATCTGCAAAGATATCGATCAGCGACGCTTACAGAAAGCATTCCTGCGTTATCACGATGAGAAGAATTGGCCAATGCTGAGAGAGGCTCTGCACGAACTCGGCAGAGCTGACTTGATCGGTGACGGAGATAAGTTCCTAATTCCGAAGGCTAAGCCAAGACTAAAACAGCCTCAAAAAAGAGGCAATCAACGTAGACGCTAGGATAGCACTGGCTCCACAATCGGAATCCCCGCCACTGCCTCTTCCATCGTTATTTAGCGCTGGCTAGTCAGTCAATTTTGATTAGGGTTATAGCACTGAATAGATAGGCATCGTCGAGGGTAAGTACAAGGGGTTTCTCCGCTTGAACAGCAAAAACTTCTTTAAGAT
>Ga0307995_1000280_pt1 | contig 35977 bp, 28 predicted proteins | sample EllFjometagen262_FD_203132 | JGI IMG/M metagenome (GOLD analysis project Ga0307995, IMG submission 203132) | Marine microbial communities from Ellis Fjord, Antarctic Ocean - #262 | ecosystem: Environmental > Aquatic > Marine > Unclassified | place: Southern Ocean | collected 2014-11-02 | reverse complement strand
TTTCTATATTTTGATACGATTTTTTTAGTGCCTTTTTGTAATCTATGTCCATAGACGTTATTGCTAAGACACGTCCTCCGTTTGTAATAATTTTTTTATCTTTTATGGCTGTACCTGCATGAAAGACAATAGAATCCTCAATATTTTTAATTCCTGAAATTAATTTACCTTTTTCATAGGCTTCAGGATAGCCTCCAGAAACTAACATTACTGTAGTAGCAGCTCTTTCATCAATTTCGATGAAAGTTTTATCTAACTCTTGATTAAAAGTCGCTTCAAACAACTCCACTAAATCATTTTTAATTCTAGGTAGCACCACTTCGGTTTCTGGATCTCCCATTCGCACATTGTATTCTATAACAAATGGCTCCTCATTAACAATTATTAAACCAATAAAAACAAATCCTTTATAATCTATATTTTCTTTTTGAAGTCCATTAACCGTTGGAATAACTACTCTCTCTTCTATTTTTTGCATTAAAACAATATCTGCAAAAGGAACAGGCGAAATAGCCCCCATACCACCTGTATTTAATCCAGTATCTCCTTCTCCAATTCGTTTATAATCTTTAGCTGTAGGCAATATTTTATAATTTTTCCCGTCTGTTAAAACAAAAACACTCAATTCTATTCCGTCTAAAAACTCTTCAATAACAACTGTTGAACTTGCTGCTCCAAATTTTGAATTAGACAACATCTCTTCTAATTCATTCTTAGCCTCATCAATATTATTAAGAATTAAAACCCCTTTTCCAGCTGCCAATCCATCTGCTTTTAAAACGAATGGTGGATTTAGTGTTTCTAAAAATAATTTACCTTCTTTTAAAGTTTCTTTGGTGAAACTTTGATATACTGCTGTAGGAATTTTATGATCGATCATAAATTCTTTAGCACGTTCTTTACTTCCCTCCAATAATGCGCCAGCTTTTGAAGGCCCAATAAGCATTACATTTTTTAATTCTTTTGTCGCAAGAAAGTAGTCTGCAATTCCATTTACTAATGGATCTTCAGGACCTACAATGACCATTGTAATATCATTATTAATCACACAGTTTTTTATGGCTCCAAAATCATTAACTGAAATTGATACATTTGTTGCAATCTCTGATGTTCCTGCATTTCCTGGGGCTACAAAAAGGTGATTACACCTCTTACTTTGTGATATTTTATAAGCAAATGTATGCTCTCGACCTCCTGAACCTAAAATTAAAATATTCATTTTTGAAAAGTATATTAAGCTGTCAAAAATAATTGTTTGTAAATTGATGCCCTAATTTTACTGCATTGAATTTGCTTCAATTCACTCTAAAGTTAAGAGGGTTTGCTATTAAGGAAGCTAAAAAGCATTTACAGAATATTCAAGATATTTCTGAGGATAAATATGACGCCCTTTAGTATTTTTAAAAGACACCTCTATTTTTAGGTATTAACTTGGGCAGGAATTATTGATCGTTTTTATGGAATTTCATTAGACGTTTAAGCAAGCAAAAAGAACGATTAAAAAATTCTCAGTTGATAACTTAATAAAAGAAACTAAAGTTGTTTAATATGCCTTATCATCTCCTCCTAAAGTATCGAAAATTGTTTTAAATACAATTCGTAAATCCATTAAAATAGACCAGTTTTCTAGATAATATATATCATATTTAACTCTATTTATAATAAAGGTATCGTCTTCAACTTCCCCTCTAAATCCACTTACTTGTGCCAATCCTGTAATTCCCGGTTTGATAAAGTGCCGAACCATAAATTTATCAATCTTTTCAGCATACATATGCGTATGACTTACCATATGGGGTCTTGGACCCACTACTGACATTTCGCCTTTTAAGACATTAATAAATTGTGGTAACTCATCTATACTTGTTTTCCTAATAAACTTCCCAATTTTAGTTACTCTTGGATCTCCTTTTCTAATTTGATGAAGATGAGCCTCTGGATTAGGGATCATAGATCGAAATTTATAACAATAAAATTCTTTATAGTCCAAACCGTTTCTTTTTTGCCTAAAGAAAATAGGACCTTTAGATTCAATTTTTATAAGAAAACCAATAATAGGTGTTAACCAAGATAATATTCCTATAATCACTACTAAAGAAAAGAAAACATCAAAACTTCTTTTAATAAATAAGTTGATTGGTTCGTCCGTTGGAATTCTTCTCATAGACAAAATAGGAAGATAACCATAATAAGTAAAATCTAACTTCTTGGAGTAAATCTCTTTATTGTCTGGTAAGAATTTTAAGATTTTAAGATTATTATCTGCATAATCTATTAATTTTGTTAATTCTTGATTTTTAACTTCAGCAACTGAAGAATAAATCTCATCTACTTCATGATCAGAAATAAACTCAATCACTTCATCAATATTAAATTTATTATCCCCTTTTAAATCAAATGTTTTAATAAGTTGATATCCATAATCTGGGTTATCATTAAAATATTTTCTTAATTGATCTGTTTTTTTGTTTAATCCAACGATAACAACAATTCGTAGGTTTCCTTTAAATACTTTTCTATATTTTTTTAATAGAAAAAAGATTGCAAATTTAATGATGGTTATTGAAGACATTGTCAACAACACATATTTTAAAATACTCGTAGACTTTGTAGATAACTCATTAAAAAAACCAAAAAAAGCAAACACTAATAGTAAAAATATAATTGTTTGTTTTACAATTAATCCAAGCATTTTGGTGACGCTTGTAAATCTATAAACCTCATAAAAATTAGATAGTAAAGCAGAAACTATCCAAGAAAATGATATGAAAATAAAAAAGTTTAAAATGTCAGATTTTTCAGAAATAATACCCATTGAAAAATATCCTATGACAATTAAATCTATCACATAAGAAATTGGTCTTAAAAATCCTGAATATCTTCCTCTTTTAAATATCATTTATTATTTTCTATTGTGCTTTGAAAAATCTTTATGTTCGTTTTTTAATAATTCTTCTAGAGACAATCCTTTAAAATACTCGAAGGTTCTTCTCATTCCTTCGCTTCTTGATATTTTTGGTTCCCAATTTAAAATCTCTTTAGCTTTTGTAATATCAGGTTGCCTTTGCAAAGGATCGTTAGTAGGTAAAGGTTTATAAATAATTTTTTGTTGTGTCCCAGTTAATTTAATGATTTCTTCAGCAAATTGTAGAATTGTTATTTCATTGGGATTTCCAATATTAATTGGATAGATATAATCACTCATCAATAATTTAAAAAAACCTTCTATTTCATCATCAACATAACAAAATGATCTGGTTTGAGAACCATCTCCAAAGACAGTTATATCTTCTCCTCTTAGCGCTTGCCCCATAAATGCTGGAATTACTCTTCCATCATTAAGTCTCATTCTTGGACCATAGGTATTAAAGATCCTTGCAATTCGTGTTTCTACCCCATGAAAACGATGATACGCCATGGTAATAGATTCTTGGAATCGTTTTGCTTCATCATACACTCCTCTAGGACCAATGGTGTTTACATTTCCGTAATATTCTTCTGTTTGAGGATGAACTAATGGGTCTCCATAAACTTCAGAAGTAGATGCTATCATTATTCTAGCATTTTTTTCTTTTGCCAATCCTAATAAATTATGTGTTCCCAATGATCCTACTTTTAGGGTTTGAATGGGTATCTTTAAATAGTCTATTGGGCTTGCTGGAGAAGCAAAATGCAGGATATAATCTAAATCTCCTGCAACATGGACAAATTTAGAAACATCGTGGTGGTAAAAATCAAAATCTGAATTTTTAAAAAGATGCGCTATGTTCTTTAAGTCTCCTGTAATTAAATTATCCATTCCAATTACAACGTATCCTTCACTAATAAATTTATCACATAAGTGAGATCCTAAAAATCCAGCTGCTCCAGTAATTAAAACTCTTTTTTTCATTATTTAAATTTATCTCCCAATTGATATATATGAAATTCCTTCTCTCTTAACCTCCTCTAAATCATATAAATTTCTTCCATCAAAAATCACATGATGCTTTAAAAGTTGCTTTACTTTTTGAAAATCTGGAGCTCTAAAAATACTCCATTCCGTACAAATTACTAATGCATCTGCATTTTCTAATGCCTCGTACATAGAGTTGCAATAGTTAAGTGTATTTCCAAATTGTTTTTCAATATTAGGCATTGCCTCTGGGTCATATACTGAAAGCACTGCGTTTTTATTTAATAATTCATTCATTAAGTAAATGGCTGGAGCCTCCCTAACATCATCAGTTTCCGGTTTAAAGGAAAGACCCCAAATAGCAATTTTTTTATTAGATAAATCACCATTGAAAAAGTTTTCAATTTTTGGAAGTAAAATTGTTTTTTGTTTTTCATTAACTTCAATAACAGCATCCAATATTTTAAAATCATAAGACGTATCCTTACCTGCTTTCTGAAGTGCTTTTACGTCTTTTGGAAAACAAGAACCGCCATAACCGATGCCTGGAAATAAAAATCGGTTCCCAATTCTAGAATCAGTTCCCATACCAACTCTTACCTTGTCAACATCTGCTCCTACTTTTTCACAGTAATTAGCAATTTCATTCATAAAGGTTATTTTGGTAGCTAAAAATGCATTTGCTGCGTATTTTGTTAGCTCTGCAGATTTTTCATCCATAATAATTATTGGATTCCCTGAACGCACAAAGGGATTATAAAGTTTCTGCATAAGCTTAGTTGCTTTTTTGCTGCTAGATCCTATTATGATTCTCTCAGGCTTTAAGAAGTCATCTACTGCATATCCTTCTCTTAAGAACTCTGGGTTGGAGACCACATCAAAATTACAAGTAGCATTTTCTAAAATTGTTGCTTTTACTTTTTTTGCTGTTCCAACAGGAACGGTACTTTTATCAACAATAACTTTGTATTCTTTAATCTTTTCTCCTATTAGTTTTGACACATTAAGCACATAAGAGAGATCAGCAGATCCATCTTCATCTTCAGGGGTAGGAAGTGCTAAAAAAATAATTTCACCATGTTCAAGCCCCTCATCTAATGACGTTGTAAACTGTAAGCGGTTGGCTTTAATGTTTCTTTCAAATAAAACATCTAAATGCGGTTCATAAATTGGAACTACACCATTTCTCATTTTCTCTACTTTATCTTTGTCTATATCTACACAAATAACTTCATTGCCTGTTTCGGCAAGACAAGTTCCTGTTACTAAGCCTACATATCCAGTTCCTATTACTGATATCTTCATTAATTATTTTTTAAAAAATTTATTACAAAAATACAACATACAAGTTTTTAAACTAACAGTTATTCTTTAGAGATTCGTTTAACTTTTTATCTGAAATATTTTTATTGTTGATTAACAAAATAACTAAAACAAATCCCAAATAATAAGCTCCCACTTGTCGATGAAAATAATTCTCTACCATACCAAATAAAATAATGGTTAAAATTAAAGCTGTTGGAAAAAAATGCTGGTAGTTTTTATATAATAAAAAGAAAATAATTCCTAAAAATAGGATTAAGCTAATAAGCCCAGTGCTTACATAAAAATCTAAATATTGATTGTGAGTATTAAACCTTTTATCTATAAAATTTTGCCTTGTTTCAACATCCTCTATTTCGTTTTTATAGCATAATACTAATTTATTGGCAGTTTCTCTAAAACCAATACCAAAAAGACCTGCTGTGTTTTCATTAATGATTTTTGAAGTACAGCTCCAAATTTGCGTTCTATACCCTAAAGGTAGGCTGGACTCTGTATAGGTAACTTTTGAAATATCTGAATTAGGTTGAAAAACCGTTGGGAACTTAAAATAACTTGTTGCAAATAATGCAACTAATATTACTCCTGTGATAACGAGTCTAGTCTTTTTGTCCTTACCATAAAATTGTCTTAAAACAACGATAAAAAACAAAATAACTAAAGCTGTTTTAGACATTATTAATAATAAATATATAACATTAATAATAATACTGGCTAAATAATATTTATTATCAGAATGGTATTTTTTGGTTAAGGATTTATATGAAATTAAAATACTTAACACACACAAAAGGCCTACATAAACTCTATCTATTAATAGGGCATCAACTGTTTCTTGAAAAAATGAAAATGAAACATCTGAATTTTGATTGACTAATATTAAAAACTGAACTAGCGTATATATTATAGCGATTAAAGAAGAAAAAATAATTGCCTTATTTACCTTTTTAAAATCTGCAATAGGTAAGTATAAAAACACAATCCCAATTGGAATCATCATTGTTTTTATAAATACAAAATCCAGTTCAAATCTTCCCTGAACAAGAGAGTTAATAAGAAGAAATACAATAAAAAACACCAATAAAAGAGTAGAACTTATTGATATTTTTTTTAAATCTTTTTTTGTGATTATAAAAGGAAATGCTATAATTAAAATCAGCATTAAAATATTTGGTAATGCTCTTACGTACTCATCAAAAGGAATGATTAAGTATAATAAAATAAAAACATACGGATATATTGCGGCTAATAGTATTTTCACTTACTAAGTTATTAATAATATATAAAAACAAACTCCTATTTTTCAGAATAAGAGGTAGTCCCTTTAATCTTTTCTTTAAACACTAAATATATGAATTTACTATTACCTACTAAATATCTTTTCCACATTCTTTTAGGCTCTTGTGCAAATCGATAAAACCATTCCAGTCCATTATTTTGCATCCACAAAGGAGCTCTTTTTGTAAGACCGGCGATAACATCAAAACTACCACCAACTCCCATAATAAAATTGACTGCCTTTAGCTCGTTTTTAAACTCATATAAAAAGTTTTCTTTTTTAGGCGATGTAATTGCAACAAACAACATATTAGCACCACTAGAAGCTATGTCATTAGCTATAGATGATTCTTCTTCTTTATTGTAATAGCCATTCCTATAACCCGCTATTAAATTTTTTCCGTATTTTTCGCTATAAATAGCAATCACTTTTTTGACCACTTCTTCTTTGGCTCCGAATAAAAATATTTTATGATTATTTTTATAAGCAAGTTTCACCAAATTTTGCATTAAATCGATCCCAGCAACTCTTTCTTTTAATGGCTTGTTTAAAAATTTAGCTGCCCATACCACTGCTTGACCGTCTGCATTGATAATATCGCTATTATTGACGCTTTCTCTTAACTGATTATCCTTTTGCAATTGAACAATCTTTGCTGCATTAACCACCACGTGATGTATGCTCTCATCGTTAACGATAGTATCGTTAACGATTGAAAGTGTTTCCTCCATAGAAAGATTATGAATGGAGGTGCTAAGTATGTGTATTTGGGTTGATTGGTGCACTGTGAAATTTATTTTCAAAGATAAAAAAATAAGGGCCTAATATCAACTAATTTCTTTACATTAGATTAGCCTAAAAAAAGAATAACTACTTAACTCTCTCTGATTCTGCAAAAAAATCGTCGAAATAAATGTCTCTATTGTATTTTTCCCATCCTTGTCTGTAAATACCAAATTTAAAATAATTTGGTATTGAGTTATACATGTTACGAGCAAAAATCTTATGAGATAATTGTAAGTCTTTTTCAGAAATCTCATTAACAAAATACTTGTCATCTAGTTTTGGTATGGCATAACCCTCGTCACTATATAGACTCCAAAATATTTCGCAAGAAAAAGAGTACCATTTATTTGATATCATTTTTTCAGGCCATTTTACGATTTTTATTTCTTTTATATCACCTATTTCCAAACCGGTTTTAAAAAATAGATAATAGTCTCCATTGGTATTGTGTTCAATTAATAAATGTACAGGAGGTTGTGTTTTTCTAGCATAGGTACTCCAATTAAATCCTGGAGCTGGAGCATCATGCCATTGATGAATAATTATCCAACCTTTTTCTTCTCCTTTTTTAATAAAGTTTTCTGGTAAAAAAAAATTAAACCCATAATTTGTTTTATATCCAAATGAATCTTTTGAATGAAGCAAATATTCAGATCTAAGTCCGCCACTAATACGGTCTTCTAAGTTATTGGTGATTTTTAAAACATTATTTGTAGAATCTAATGGGTCTTTAACAATGCTATCTCTTGAATCATCTGCTAATTCTTTAAGCCAAAAATTTTTATAACTATTCTCAAAATTATCAGAGAATTTTTTCTTTTTATTTAACTTAACCTCTATAGTATTTAAATTTTCTGCTTTGTTTTGGTGGGGTTTTGTATTATAAAAAAATAGCGCAATGAAAAACCCTAATAACAATCCATAAAACAGACACACTACTGGATTTTTTATTAATTCCTTTAATGGATTGGGGGAGGGCTTGTTTTTAACGATAAATAAACTCATAAATAAAGCAAAAACGATTACACCGCTATGACGTTCTAAAATTGATTCAGTAAACATGAATATTATTATAGCGGCCAAAACGGAAAGCGCTAAGCTGTTTTTAGACTTTATAAAACTACATATTAAAAAGGTGATTAATAGCAGAAATAAAGAAATACCTATTAAGCCTTGATTTAAGAAAATCTCTAAAAATTGGTTGTGAGCATTGTATTCATCTTCGTAAGCTGCAGTAAGCTTGTTCTCTTTGTATTTATTATATAAAAAATCTCTATTGCTACCCGTACCGTTCCCAACTAATAATGAATTTTGGGATATGGTTTCTAAAACTGATTCCCAGTGAAGCTTCCTATAATCAATGTCATTAATTTCAGTGTTTTCTGTAGTGCTTTTTTCAAATCTCTTTTGAAAATTTGGAGTAAAATATATAGAACCAAAAATAATTGGTAAAGAAACCAACAATCCTACTATATATTTTCTTTTTAGATGGTATACTAATAGTGTTAATAAACCCACTAATAAAGCCAAAATACTTATTCTAACACTTAACATATAAATCAATGGAACAAATAGTATTAATAGTGCAATAGAGACTTTTTTGTTAATTTTTTTATAAATTAATTGATGTATAACAATTAGTATACTTAAAACAACAAATAAAGCAAAGTAGGTCGTGTGTTTATTTAATAGTATTGAAAGCTTGTCGTAATAATAGTAGTCTCCTAATGAATTAACTTTAAAATACACCACTTTCATTAAAGCTAAAAGTGACGCTACAAATACTCCAATGCTAAATTGTTTGGTGATAAAAGGGACTGTTTTATTTTGAAGCTTTACCGAAAAAAGCGTTAAAGGGAATATTAAAAAAGGAATTTTGTTGGTTATTTCTTTTAATGCAGTTTCAAAATCATTTGTAAAAATAGTCCCAAATAATGCCAACCAAAAAGGGATAGATAAGAGAAGAAAAGGGATAATGTTCTTTTGTAGTAGTTCTTTTTTTTCTTTAAAAGAATTATAAAAAACCCAAAAGAGAGCAAACCCAATTATTGCCTGAGAACTAATACTATATGACGGAAAAGCTATGGTAATAGCAACAAATGTTAATAACCAATAAAAAACTTTTTCTTTTAATACTTTCTTGTTTCCTATCATATTAAATTTTCTGAAACCTTTTTAGCTAATAAGTAGTAAGCGTCTTTGCTTAAAGAAATACCGTCTTTTCGGATGTATTTCTGAACATCATCTTTAAATAAAGTATATGAATCAACAATTTTGATACTAGACTTTTCAGCTATTTCTTTTATAACCTTGTTATAGTTTTTATTAAAATCATCTATATCTTTAATCGTAGAAGGGGGAAGAGTTATAAAAACAATTTTTTTAGCATTTTCAAGTTTTCCTATAATAACCTCTAAATTCTTTTTAATTTCATCAAAAGACATAGCTTTATCTGCAGAACCAAAAAATAATATATAATTATCTGCAAAATCAATACATTCTAATTGATCAATAATTTTTTTTGAAGTATTGTTTTTAATGGCTTCATGAGGGTAATTAAAAATATCTTTTGACTTCCCTTTAAAGAAAATATTTTCTTGTTTAGCTAGAAATTTTCTAAAATATTTAGCTTCGTTTTTTAACAAATAATTATCTCCTATAGTAATCGTTGAAACTCCCCCTTTTTGGTTTAAATCAAGATTAATTTCTTCAAATACATAACTTGAAATTTCTGAATTCGGAATATCTGTTATCCATTCTACCCCATAAAATTTATTATTAGTCTCTTTAATTATTGAATAAGTGTATCTAAAATAATATGAATCGTTATCGTTATATAGTTTATATGTATTTTTTGGGTTGGGCTGGAGTTTGCTTGTTGTATTAATACTTATATAATTATAATTAATTGAGTCTACAGTTGCATTCCCATATTCTTTAAGTGTTTCTTCTTTGTCCCAGTTATAATTTAATTGAAAAAAAAGATCATTTGCGTTATTTATAAACTTAAAGCCAAACCATGATACAATCACAAAAAATGTAATCAATATTGTTTTATTTGTAGGGAAATTTGTCATCTTTTATTTTAAGTAACTGTCGATAATTTTATTAAAAACAACAGTATTGCTAAACTGTTGGAAACTTTTAAATGCATTTAGCCTAAATATTGGATAATTTTTTTCGTTAAAAGCTAAAATAGCTTTTTCTAATTGCTTCTCATTTTTAATATCAATTAAAATTCCATTCACATTAGTTGTAATAATTTCAGGTAAAGCTTTCCAATTAGTCGTAATAACAGGTATTCCTAATGCTAAACTTTCAATAACAATTCCTGGATACCCTTCACCTTCAAAATAGGAGGGTAACATTAAAACATCATAATTAGATAATGTGTTTATTACTTGATTTGGATTTAACAAGCCCTTATAGGTTACTTTTTTATTATCAAAAAAATCTACCTTATAGTGTCTATCATCAATAGGCCCATAAATATCTATACAGTATTCTTTTGGTAATTGATTTGCTGCTTTTATAATTTCAATAATCCCTTTTTCAGGAATCACTCTTGATATAAACACAAATTTTTTATGAAACTTTTTAGGTTTAAGTTCTTTTATAATCGGCTTTCTGGAATTTGGCAGCCATTCAATACCTTTAATGTTTTCTCCTTCAAAGAAATCGATCATCTGAATGGTCTCAAAAAAAATAGTGTCGGATTTTAATATGGTTTTTTGAATTATGGTTTTTTGAATTCTTGATAATTCTTGATATTGTTCATGGAAATTACCACCAAAAATATGGTAAATTACTTTCTTCCCAAACAATTTGGACCATAACCATAATATTGGGGCGATCGTAAAATGGAAGTCTTTTGTGCCATGAAAGCTTACCACCTCTTTATTCCATATACTAAATGGAAACCTAAACAACCAAAAAAAATAATCTATTAACTGTAGCTTATTTCTCCAAAAAAAACGGATTTGAGCATGCTTAACCGATATTCTGTTGTCTTTTAAAATAAACTCCAAAATACTATTAGCTAATACTGTTGCCCCTCCAATAGATCGCTCCTGGTTATCAATAGGAATATTTGCAAAATATAGAACTTTTGTTTTTTTATTCCTCTTCATAATTTAAAATTGGATAGACAAAGACAAGTGAGAAAAGCAAATATTCTAAGTTATTTAAAGAAAAAGAAAAAAGCATATCAAAAAACAAACAAAAATAGATTGCTAAAACAAGCATCATTTTTTTGTTGATTTTGGTTTTTAATATCGGTGTAATTAATACTAAAAAATAGATCATACCGCCTACTATACCTAATTCAACAAATAAATGAGGGAGGTATGTGTCTGTTGTTGGTAAATTTAACCAAGCAGTATCATACCAATTAAAATTAACTTCACTGTAAAACGGCGAATCATATTTAGTAGATGCAGGGCCTCCAAAAGCACCAACTCCTCTCCCAAAGATATTAAAATTGCCAAATTCATTCAGCATTACTCTATAGGATTCACTACGTACCGAATTCCCTTGTGTTATGTATAATTGTATACGTAAAATTAAATTTTCTGCAAATAGGTTGATTTTTGTTGGATACATAAAATAAACTCCAATTAATAATAATAAAATGTATCCTGTAATTTTATAAACTTTTTTATAATAGTAAATCGCTAATACAATTAAAAAGGCTCCAAATGCTTTAAATGAAATGCTTCCTAAAAGACCAAAAAGAGTTATGCCTAATAAAATATTTTTATACCTACCAGAGTAAAATTTGTTTATAATAAAAAAGGCTATCATGTTAAAAAAACCAAAGAAACCAAAGAACACTACTGTTCCAGTTGACCTTAATATCCCTGCTGTTTCATTAACCCACCTAAGTCCGTCTGAGGTAGTATAATAAAACCATTGAACACCTCCTTGATGCCAGTAATAATAATTAAATAATTGTGTGATAAAATTTATGATTACAAATACAATTATAAATGCTAGTAAAACCTTAAAATATTTTTTAATAGAATAACTATAAAACAAAACAACAATTGGAAACAGATACCTGATTCCGTCATCCAGACCAGCTTTAATATTAAAAGATATTATTATGCCGTACATCAATAAAGGAAGAAAAAATAATGTTGAAAAAAATAAATTTTTATTAAACTTTTGATTAATAATAACATAACTCAACATATATAAAAATGCACTAATTTTTAAAGCGGTTGACAGCCCCTTATTAAACGCTGTTAATGTTGAACCAATGTAAACCAATACAAAAGGAAGCAATATTAAAAAATATACGATATGCTTTTTATTTATTATAAGTCTCATTTAATTAGTATAAAACTTTTAAAGTTTATGGTTTTTAAGAACTAATCCTTTATTTATTTTAACAAGCGCCAAGTACCTTATAAAGAGGCTAATCACACTAGCTACTGCAACTCCATTTATTCCATATTTATTATATAGTAAATAACAAAGAATAATATTTAATAAGAGCATGGTGACATTAACTAATAAGTTTTCTTTAAATTTTTTAAAAATCAACAAATTTGTACCATATAAGGTTGATAGTGTGTGAAATATTTTCGCACATAAAATTAAAAGAAAAAGCGTAAAGGTTTCCTTAAAATCAATAAAATATGTTAGTGTTAATATTTTAAAAAAACCAATCAAGAAAACTGTAGCTATAATAGTAAGAATAAAAATTCTTTTATTTAAAATGCTTATGTGTCCTTTCATTTTTTTTAATTTCTCAATATCAACTTGAACTAAAGTTAGAGGTATTAAAAGCAACATATTAGCTATGTTTAATGCAAAACTAAAGTTAGCAATATCTGTATTTGCTTTATCTGATAAAATCTTTAATATAAAAACATCAGAATATAAAAACATCAAATTCGCAAAATTACTAATCACTAAAGTTGAAGAACTTATTAATAATTTTCTAAACAGACTCCAATATTTTTTTACTTTTGTCTTAACAAGCTTTTGATTAAAAAACTCATAAATTATAAATCCAATAGCTAGTGGTGATAAAATGTATGTCGTAACTACATAAGCCATTCCAGATTTATCAAAAGAATAGATAGAAATAAAAAGTATAAAATAAAATAAAACTGAAATAATAATCTTGTATAAAGAAGCGGGGTTGCTTCCTTTCTTTACTAATAAATAGGCGGGAGTAATACCTCCATTAAAAAACAAGGCATAAAATAAAAAAGGCACTAATAAAAAAAAACAATTAATAAAACTTAAAATTGGTATTGATATTAAGGCTAAAAAAAAAACAAATAGAATACTTAATAAAAAAAAATACCGCTTACTTTCTTTACTTTTAGTATAACTTATCATAATTGCAGGAAAACCAAAGGCGAACACAGAAGAGCCAACTTCAATAATTTTTTTATAGTATTCTAATTCTCCATAATTATCTTTCGATAAATAACTTGCTGCAAAAAAAAGAACCAAGTATTCTAAAGCCCTGGTGGCAATTATTGATCCTCCAAATATTAAATAGTTTTTATGTAATAAATTTCTAAGCAAATTAGTTTTATTAAAATCAATATTAGTTATAGGTTATTTATTCAATCTCTTTAAATAAAATATTATTAAGCGTTAATTTTTCTCCAATAACTCCATTATACTTATGCGTATTATACAATAATACTTCTATCTTTTCAATATTAGATATTCTGCTATTTAATTGAAGTTTTAATTTACTCCCTTCATCTTTAAGTTTAATATCAACTTTATCAAAATCCCATTTTTTTAATTTACTTTTTTCACTAAGCTCATTTTTATCAAATGGAAATACTTTGAAAGATAAACTTAAATCTTTATAATCGGCTAGAAACATTTTTGATTCATCTACTAATATGGTTATATTATAATTGCGATTTATTTTTTCAACAAATAAATCTTTTATAATTATATCGTCTGCTAATTTCTTGTCAATAGTTTGTTGATAAAAACTATTTTCTTTTAAAACTAGTAAATCTTTTAAGTCTAAATAACTGTTATTTATGTTTATCCATAATTCATCAGATGACCTATCCTTAAAATTATAGTTGTCATTTATATAATTAGCTAATAAAGTTGTTGCTTTTGTTCCTCCATAAACATTCATATGCCCTGGGTCTTTAAAGTCATCAAGTTTTAAGTCTAAATCATTATAAAAATCATTTAAGTTTAAATAAGGAATCTTTAAGTTTTTTAAAAAAGCTGCTAATTCGTTATAAATATAAGGTTTCTCATAATTAACCCTTAAATCTGGTGCCGTAACAACTAAAACAGGTATCTTATTCTGTTTTGCAATCTTTAAAAATTCGTTTAAGCTATGTTTAATAGCTTCACTTAAGATTTGCTCTTTAACGTTAGAGTCCGTTTTCCTTTCTTTAAAACTAATAAATTTATTTCTTAAAACACTATCTTGTATTTTAGTACCATATCCAACATATCCTCCATAATAAAAATCTGTTTTTTTAAAATTTACTCTTTTAGAGAAATTTGTGAAAGATTTTGAATACCATTTATTATGATTTCTCAAAACTGGGAACAAAACACCTAAGTATTCGTTTTTATCATATATTTTGGATACTTTTTGATGCTTTTCTAAAGAAAAATTTGATACTAAATCTAAAACTCTTAATTGGTACCCTTTAAGTAGTTTTGTAGGATTAGATTTCATTAGTGTGAGTGTGCCTAAGTAAACTTCTAAAATTATAAGCTTTGGTTTTGTTTGTTTTAATGATTCTTCTAAAACAAGGTCGGTTAAGGATAAAAGTAACGCGTCTGATCCTAAATTGTAACTTATAACATTACACTTATTATTTAATAAAAGAGGGTTAAAAGCGGTATAAGAGTGAGAACTCCCATACAATATAATGTCAATATTTGATTTTTCTGATAATTTATTAAAATCTTCTATTGTATTAACATAGCGATGACTTGAAGTAAAAACTTCATTTAAATAAAAAAATGATCCAGAAAAAAATAAAAAAAATAAAAAAACCGAAAAGAATATTTTTTTCTTCATACAATTTTAAAATTGAAAATAAATAAACTCTGACACACTATCATCTCCATATATACCAAAAATTAATATCACAAAAGCTATTATTACATAACTAAAACTTCTTGCTATAAAATGCAATCTATTTAATTGTTTGAACGCATTATACTTTCTATGAATATAATCAAAGCCTAAGAGTGCAATGATGGCTATGATCGCTAAATCAAATTCATGGGATGCTAATCCTAAGTTGTAGGGATTAATAAACTCTGTATTAAAATTGAATGCGTTTTTAATAATATAAATACTATCTGTAAAGCTATTTGCTCTAAAGAAAATCCATGCAAGGCAGACAATTATAAAAGTAAATAACGTAGAAAACAAGCTAGGAATTAAACTATCTCGATTAAATATCCTGTGATTACTAAATGCCTTTTCAATTACTATTATAAATCCGTGGATAAAACCCCAAATAATAAACGTTATTGCTGCTCCATGCCATAGTCCGCTTATCACAAATACTAAAAATAGATTAATATACGTTCTGTATTTCCCTTTTCTACTTCCTCCTAATGGGATATAGACATAATCTCGAAACCAAGTTGACAATGATATATGCCAACGTCTCCAAAATTCAGTAATTGATTTAGAAAAATACGGAGTATCAAAATTTTTCATCAAATCAAACCCTAATGTTCTTGAAGTACCAATAGCAATATCTGAGTATCCTGAAAAATCACAATAAATTTGAAATGCAAAAAAGATAGTTGCAATTATTAAAGCTTGACCTCCATGTTCAGTTGGATTGTTATATACTTCATTAACTAAAATAGCAAGTCTATCTGCAATAACCATTTTTTTAAACAAGCCAAATGCTATTAATAGTATCCCGCTTTTAAATAGTTTATAATTAAACTTATAAATTTTAAAAAATTGAGGCAATAAGTGTGAGGCTCTTTCTATTGGTCCTGCTACTAATTGCGGGAAGAAAGCAACAAATGAAAAGAAGGCCAACCAGTTTTTAGTTGGTTTTAGTCTCTCTCTGTAAATATCGATTGTATAACTTAAGGTCTGAAATGTATAAAAACTTATCCCAACAGGTAAAATAATATGCAATGAAAAGGAGTCAAGTTCAGCTCCAAATAAACGAAAGGATTTTATAAATGAATCAATAAAAAAATTAGCGTATTTAAAATAGGCTAAAAAACCTAAATTTAAAACTAAGCTTACTAGTAGATAATTCCTTTTTATAGATTTTTTTGATGCTTTAAATATCTTTTGCCCTATAGTAAAATCAACAATGGAGCTAAAGATTATTAAAAACAAAAACCTCCAATCCCACCAAGCATAAAAAACATAACTAGATAAAAGGATTAATACATTCCTAGTTGTAAGTTTATTAGAAACAATCCAATATAAAATAAAAAATATAGGGAAAAATATTGCAAAATCCAATGAGTTGAAAAGCATATTATGTTATTTAATTTAATTTAAGTACCCCACAAAAATCTATAACTTCTTTTGATTTTTCTATTTTTAAAGATTTAAAATCTGAATGTGAAACTAAAAACACAATAATATCTGCTTGATTTAAGGCATCTGATGTTTCAACTAAAACCCTTTCTGAAGTTGAGTTCAAATTAGGTTCAACAGCTAATACATTAAACTTTTCTTTTTGTAGTGTTTCGGTAACATACAACGCAGGAGACTCTCTTAAATCATCAATATCTGGTTTAAATGCTAAGCCCATGCAAGCTATAATGGGTTCTTTATTTTTTTCTGTTTTAAAAGCTAAAGCTTTATTTTTAATTTTTTCTAATACCCATTCCGTTTTATAGTTATTTGCCTCTCTAGATTTTTTAATTAAAGGACTTTCGACTGGAAATGCTGAAACAATAAACCAAGGATCTACTGCAATACAATGACCACCAACACCTGTTCCAGGATTTAAAATATTAACTCTTGGATGTTTGTTTGCTAAAGCAATCATGTCCCAAACATTTATATCAGCTTTATCACAAATAATCGATAATTCATTTGCAAATGCTATTTGATTATCTCTAGATGCATTTTCAACTAATTTAACCATTTCTGCAGTTTTAGCATTTGTAGGATGCAGTGTTCCAACTACAAAATGCTTATAAAAGTCAATCGCTTTTTGAGTTGATTCTTCATCAACCCCACCTATAGCTCTATCGTTATACTTTAATTCGTGCAAAATATTACCTGGTAAAACTCTTTCGGGACAATATGCTAAATAAACATTTCCTTTTAATTCAGGCCTTTGCTCAAAAATGAGTTTTTCCATTTTACGAGTTGTTCCAACAGGACTAGTAGATTCTAAAATCACTAAAGCTCCTTTTTTTAATGTCGGAATAATACTTTTAACAGCAGACGTCACATATGATAAATCCGGTTCATAATCCCCTTTAAATGGAGTAGGGACGGCAATTAAATAAACATCCGATGAATTTGGTTTTATAGCAGCTTGCAAATACTCTTCTTTAACAACTTTATGGACTAAACCATCTAAATCTGGTTCTACAATATGAATTTCTCCTTTATTGATGGTGTCAACAACGCTCTGACGAATATCTACTCCTGTAACCTTTAATCCTCTGCTTGCAATTAATGCCGCTGTTGGTAAACCTATATATCCAAGGCCCATCATAACAACACTGGGTTTGTTTTTCATATATCAATACTGTTTTTTAAATCGGACATATGCTGTTCGCAATTAGTCATTTTATTGTGTGATAAAAATTTTAACATGCTCGTTTCATATTATAATTCCTTAATAAAATTTACAATTCTTGAGGTAGCTTTTCCGTCTCCATATGGATTATGAAGCATGCTCATGCTTTTGTAATAGGTTTTGTCGCTTATTAATTTTTGTGCCTCTTCTATTATTCTTTTTGTATCAGTCCCTACCAATATTACGGTTCCCTCTTCAACTGCTTCGGGGCGTTCTGTAGTATCTCTAGTTACCAATACTGGCTTTCCTAAACTTGGCGCCTCTTCTTGTATACCTCCACTATCAGTTATGATAAGGTATGATTTTTCCATCAACCAAATAAAAGCTGCGTAAGCTAATGGTTTTACAAGTATAATGTTTGTAATTCCAGAAAGAAGGTCATATACAGGTTGTTCCACATTGGGATTTAAATGAACGGGGTATATTATCTGAGTTTCTGGGTTTTTTTTAGCGATCGTTTTTAAAGCAGAACAAATATTTAAAAGCCCTTGTCCATGATTTTCACGTCTATGCCCTGTTACTAAAATAATTTTTTTTTTAAAATCTAATATTCCTTTTAGGTTTTCAATTTCATTATCTTCAAATTTACTGGTATTTACTTTTTCGATACCAAATAATAATGCGTCTATTACGGTATTTCCTGTTACAATTATAGTAGTACTATTTGTGTTTTCTTGAAGTAAATTTTTTTGTGAAAGAATGGTTGGGGCAAAATGATAATCAGCTATTTTTCCCGTTAATTGTCTATTAAACTCTTCTGGGAATGGATATTTTCTATCAAAAGTTCTTAAGCCTGCTTCTACATGACAAACTTTTGCGCCACTGTAGAAGGCGGCAATTCCAACTGCCATTGATGTGGTGGTGTCTCCATGTACATAGACAAAATCAGGTTGAACTTCTTCCAAAACAGGTTTCATTCCTTCAATTATAGTTGCTGTTAAGCTGTATAAATTTTGATTGGGCTTCATTACGTTTAAATCAAAATCAGGTATAATTTCGAAAAAATCTAATACTTGATCTAACATTTCTCTATGTTGAGCCGTTACACAAATTTTTGTAATAAAACTTTTTTCGTTCTTAAAAGCTAAAACTAATGGAGCCATTTTTATTGCTTCTGGACGTGTGCCAAATACAATTAAATTTGTTTTCATATAAATAAATTATAATCAATAAAATAATTATTTGTTTTTTGTGGAATTTACAATTTTCCTTAAGTAAAAATAAGAGTGTCTGCAAAATGAAAGCAACAAAAATATAAAAACAAATAATAATGGATAATAAAGCATTTTATTACCTATAAACCCTAATCTGTCTTCTATGATTTTTGGTTTATTGACTACGACTACAATGTCTTTTGCATAAACCAAAAATTTCTTTAGCTTTTCATTTTTTTCTTGAAACTCTATTTTTGTTTCAAATAACTGAAAGATACTAAAGTTTTTATCTACCACAAAAATTTGGCCAGAAGGAGAGGATATCGATTCATTTGTTTTGTAAGCATTAATGACATCACCTATCTGTTTAATGCTTATTAAATTATTCTCTATTTGAGATTTAATGTCTTTTATAATAGATTCTTTTAACTCCTCTAATACTTTATTGTTATTAATATATTCAATTGTTTTGTCAAGAGTTTCTTGATTTGCATTATTAGATAGCGTTAGTTCAAGGGTATGAAAATAATACTCTGAGTTAAAGGTTTCGTATATTTTTATATTCTCATCATCAAATTCTAGATTTTTTAATAAGCCTTCTAGTTTTCGATCATTAAGTTCGTACCTCCCTAAAATATCATTTAAATTAACAATTGGAGTAATCTCTAATTCCATTAGCTGAATAGTATCTCCCCTTAATCCCATGTTTAAAAAAAATACAGAATCTTTTTCTTTAACTTTTTCGTTTATTAAATTTATTTCGCTATAAACATAGCCTACCGTATCAAAATTAATTCTAACTAATGCAGTTGCTTTTTTATTGGGCTTGTAATTATCTTGAGTAAGATATCCTAAACCTAAACCGATTACAATAAGAATTGTTATTATAATCCATTTCTTTAAAATATAATCAATTGCGTTAAATACTAATACAACCCAACCTATAAATATTTTTTTAAACTTACTAAATACATATATTAAATCTATCTCTCCATTTTTTTGTTGTTCCATAATAACAAGTTTTTAATGTTATTTTATAATAACAGATTTTAAACTACTTTTCCAGTCAATAACTAAATTTACAAACGCAGTATTGTACTTAATAGTGTTTAAAACACTATACTTTGGTCTTGCGGCAAATGTACGGTAATAGTCTGTTTTTACAAGATTTGATTTTGTTAATTGGTTGGTTTGTATTAATATCTCTTTTGCAAAGTCATACCAAGTTGCTTCACCCTGGTTACTAAAATTATAAATACCGTACTTTTCTTTATTCGATTTTATAATGGTAAGGATTGCTTCTGCTAAATCATTAGCGTTGGTTGGTGTTCCTATTTGTTCCGTAGTTACGGTTAATGGTTTTCCTTCTTTTGCAAATCGCAAAACAGTATTGTAAAAATTATGTCCGTATTGTGAATACAACCAGGATGTTCTTAAAATATAATAGGCTTGGCAAATTTCTTGTACATATTGTTCGCCCTTTAATTTAGAAGCACCGTAAACATTTAAAGGGCTGGTGGTGTCTTCTTCGTTATATGGGCTTCCTTTTTTGCCATCAAAAACATAATCTGTTGAAATTTGGATAAGTGTGGTATTATTTTTATCGCAATGCTTAGCCAATTGTTTTACTCCTTCTGTATTGGTTAAAAAAGCAGTTTCTTGGTCGCTTTCAGCTTTTTCTACATTCGTATAGGCTGCAGCATTAATACAATAATCAAAACGCTTGTTTTTAAATATATTCGAAATGGATTTCTCACTTTCTATATTTAATAGTTCTCGAGTAGCAAACAAAAAATCATATTCAGGATAATTAGCAGCGGCGTCTTTAATACACTTCCCTAATTGTCCCTTAGCTCCTGTTACTAGTATATTCATTCTGATGTTGCTTGTCTAAAAGAAGGGAGGATTTGATCCTTTTCTGAAAGGATAAATTTATCTTTTGGAAGATGCCAATCTAAAGATAAGGTTGCGTCGTTATAAATAATTCCTCGTTCTGAAGCTTTATCATAAAAATTATCGCATTTATAAGCAAATATAGAGGTAGGAGACAATGTTATAAATCCATGTGCAAATCCTCGAGGAACAAATAACTGTTGTTGGATAACATCGTCTAAAACGATTGAAAAATGTTTCCCAAAAGTCTCGGAGTCTTTCCTAACATCAACAACTATATCTAATATGCTACCCTGTAAAGCCCTAACTAATTTCGTTTGAGCCATTTCTCCAGCCTGATAGTGCAAGCCTCTTAAAACCCCATAAGCAGAAGTAGATTGGTTGTCCTGTACAAAGTTTACTTTTTGCCCTGTTACTTTTTCAAATAACACCTCATTATACGTTTCGTAAAAAGTACCTCGCTCATCTGTAAAAATAGTCGGAGTTAATACAAAGCAATCTTTTAGTGGTGTATGTTCAATTTTCACTTAATATTCTTTTATTGTAAATGCTTACCGTAACCACTTTTTAATAAAGGCTCGATTAAATCATTTAATTCATCTTTTGTTATGTATCCCATCTCATAAGCAGCTTGTTCGATGCTGCCAATTTTTAAGCCTTGTCGTTCTTCAATTACTTCCACAAACTGTGATGCCTGCATTAAGGAAGCAAAAGTTCCTGTATCTAACCAAGCGGTTCCTTTGTCAAGAATACTAACGTTTAGTTTTCCTAGCTTAAGGTATTCATTGTTTATGTCTGTAATTTCTAATTCCCCTCGATCACTTGGTTTCATCGTTGAAGCGATTTCTACCACATGATTGTCGTAAAAATAGATTCCAGGTACCGCATAATTAGATTTTGGATGTAAGGGTTTTTCTTCTATTGTTAACGCTTTTCCATGGTCGTCAAATTCAACAACACCATACCTTTCAGGATCTTGCACATGGTATGCGTAAATAATACCTCCATCAGGATTGTTATTGGCTTGCAGCAATTCTTTTAATCCAGATCCATAAAAAATATTATCTCCTAAAATTAAAGCTACTTTATCATCTCCAATAAAATCTTTACCAATAATAAATGCTTCCGCCAAACCATTAGGTTGGTCTTGTACCGCATAGGTAAACTCACATCCAAAGTTTTTACCATCTCCTAATAATTTTTCAAATAATGGTAAATCTTGTGGAGTAGAAATAATTAATATTTCTCTAATTCCAGCATACATTAAAGTAGATAATGGGTAGTATATCATTGGTTTATCATAAACCGGCATCAGCTGTTTGCTCATGGCTAAGGTGATTGGATGCAATCTTGTTCCTGAGCCTCCTGCTAATATAATTCCTTTCATAATTGATCTTTATTATTTAAATACCATTCAATTGTTTTTAAAATACCACTTTCAAAGTTTTCTTCTGCTTTCCAGCCCAATTCACTTTCGATCTTATCAGCGTCAATTGCATATCTAAAATCGTGCCCTGCTCGATCTTGAACAAATTCCATCTGTACGTGATAAGGTTTTTTATTGGGCACTAATTGATCTAATAAATCACAGATAGTGTGAGCAATATAAAGATTTTCTCGTTCGTTTTTGCCTCCAATATTATAGGTTTCTCCTAACTTTCCTTTATCTAAAACCAACTTAATTCCTTTACAATGATCGGTCACATAAATCCAATCTCGAATATTTTTTCCGTTTCCATAAATAGGAATTTCTTGACCAGAAATTGCTTTTCTGATAATGGTTGGAATTAGCTTTTCTTTGTGTTGGTGTGCTCCATAATTATTTGAGCAATTGGTAGTAACCACAGGCATTCCATAGGTATGAAAATAACTTCTCACAATAAAATCTGATGATGCCTTAGAGGCACTATAAGGGCTATTTGGAGCATAAGGTGTGCTTTCTAAAAACAAACCTGTTTCTCCTAAAGTTCCATACACCTCATCGGTAGACACATGTAAAAAACGTGCGTCTTTAAACGCTGCTTTTAATTGATTTGGACCATTCATCCATAGTCTATAGGCGCTATGGATTAAATTAAAAGTCCCTACAATATTTGTTTGGATAAATGCTCCAGGTCCTGTAATGGAATTATCCACATGAGATTCTGCTGCAAAATGAACTACTTTATTAAATTGATGTTCTTTAAAAAGACTGTCAATCAATATTTCATCACAAATATCTCCTTTAATAAAATTGTAATTAGGCAAGTGAGATACTGTTTCTAGATTTTTTAGATTCCCAGCATAGGTCAAATTATCCAATACGAAAATTTGATCTTCAGCACTCTCAATAACCAATTCCACGTAATTAGAACCTATAAATCCTGCTCCTCCTGTTATTAATGTTTTATTTCCCAAAATAGATTTTATTCTAAAATTTGATTTAACATTTTCTCCGTTATTAGGTAGGTGGGTTTAACTCCTGTAGTTCCTAATCCACCTGACGCTAATGTACTTCCTGTTTTTAATGGATTATCGGAAGCATAATATGCATACTGTACTTTTACTTTAGAACTAATACTGTGTCTGATTTTTGATGCTGACTGAATTGCTTTTTGATAATGTGCTCCTTCCATTTCAAGTCCAACTACGTTCCAAGTTGAATTATTAAAGAATTTTAAAATGTCTTTGTTCTGAAGCGAAGTTCCTAAAACAGTAATCATTGCTCCTTTACAAACATTAACATCCTCTCCTTCAAAATGAGATTTTTTAAGCATATTTTTAAAAGGATAATTATCCGCAGTACCTTCAAATACATGTGACGAAGGAATCATAATATCTCCTTTCCCACCTTCTAAAATACCTGCTTTTCCCATTATAGAAACTGAATGAACATCTAAAAATTGCGTTTCCTTTTTTGAAATCTTATAGGGTTTTAACAACTCATCCATCGTTTCAAATGCTTGTTCTCCAAAAGCATAATCCATTACAATAATAACAGGTTTATCTTCATTGGCTTGACCTGAAAGGTTATTAGGGAGCTTAGCGGTATCAATTATTTGAACATTGATATTGGTTCCGCTGGTATCTTTTATATAAATCAATCCATTCTCTGAAGCATATTTCATTACTTTTTTTCGAAGTAATGAATTCTTAGAATCACTCAACATTTCATAAATCTCCATTGCGCTGTGCTTTTCAAATTCCGTTGTCAATGCTAAGGGACTGTATAGCGTGTTCATTACACTGTGCATATTGGCGCTTATAATGTGTATGGGTCTTGCTAATAAATTGGTTTCATCTAGTTTTTTCTTAATGGCAGAAGCCCAAATTTCACCATGAATATGATGCCCTAGACGTTCTCGTAAAACAGGACTAAAAGTTACAATTCGTTTGTTGTCGGTAGTGACTTCTTGTATAGCTAGGTTTCCTAAATAATAAATAATCTTTAGAAAACGGTTAGGGTCCGTTTTAGTAGCAAAATTTGGATATGCATCACTAACTTCTTCAAAGGTTCTTCCTAAAAAATTAGCGGTATGTGTTAAGGCTATTTCTTTCTCTTTTTGACTTAGTTTTCCTTTTTTAAGAGCAGCATTCTCTAATTTTTTCCAATCCCTATTCACATCATTCCCATCGTTGATAATTACACGAGACATGATTTTATGAGATTCGACAAACAAAAAGGTGAGGTGTGTAAGTACATCGTATATTTCAGAACGTCCACGAGTTACTTCAATGTTCATTTGCTCCTCATCAATCCGATAACAATTTCTTCTTCTTTTGGAGGGGATTATAGGTTCAAAATGTGAGTTTTTATAACCTTCATCACTTGTTAGATTGATAAAGCTACATTCTTCAATTCCGATTGGTAATCGATCTATAACATATAGCAATCCTTCTAACTCCACTTTGTTTTCAGCTATAGAACCATATATTTCAGGTCTAAGGGTAAGCAAAGACTCTCTTAACGTTTCTCCAGAAACTCCCATAGGCTTGTAAAACCCACGGTTAAAAAGGTGTCGCATGGTAATATATAATCTTTCAATGGCTCCAGAACTTTCTTGAGCTCGCGTTCTTTTGTGTGTTATTATCATAAATAATATTTATGCAAAAATACTATAATCTATTTAAAAACAATAAAGAGCAAACAGTTTCAATTTTATAAATCAAGAAGTTGATCTGCAATCATACGATTGTCAGAAAGTCTAGGCACTTTATTTTGCCCTCCCAATTTTCCCTGAGATTTCATATAGTTATTAAAGCTATCCTGTTTTAGTTTAGTTATTCTTAGGCTTTGAAGTACGTTTCCTTCAATTAAATCTTTATAGTATGAATTCTGTTGTTGCATACTAGTATCCATAAAAGAAACTATTTCTTCAAGGTTGTTAGGAGCTGTTTCAAATTCAATTAACCATTCGTGATACGGTAATTCGCCTTCTTTTGGATTGGTTTGTGGAGCTACTGTAAATTCTGATATTGAAAATTGAAATTTATTCATCGCCTCCTGAATAGCTTGCTCCACTTCTTTCCCAATTACATGTTCCCCAAATGTGGAAATAAAATGTTTAATTCTTCCTGAAACTATGACTCTGTATGGTTTTGTTGAAGCAAACTGAATCGTATCTCCAATATTATATCCCCAAAGACCAGCATTAGTAGATATAATCATCACATAATTAACTCCAATTGCTACTTCGCCAATGGTCAATCGTTTTGTGTTTTTATCATAAAATTTTGATGCTTCAATAAACTCATAAAAAATTCCTGAATTTAATATGAGCAGCATTCCTTTTTCTTTTTGAGAATCCTGAAAAGCAAAGAATCCTTCAGATGCTGGATACAATTCTATACTGTCAATTTTTCTGCCTATCATTTCTTCAAATTTTGCGCGATAGGGTTCGTAGTTAACACCTCCATAAACGAAAAGTTGTAAGTTTTTAAAAAGAGCTCCTACTTTTTGATTAGAAGCTTTTTGAAGCTTTTCATAATACATTTGTACCCAAGAAGGGATGCCGCCAATGAGGGTCATATTCTCATTTTTGGTTTCTTCAACAATGGCATCTACTTTGGTTTCCCAATCGTTAATACAGTTCGTTTCCCAGCTTGGTAACCTGTTTTTCTGTAAATATTTAGGCACAAAATGAGCAACAATACCAGATAATCGCCCAATATTAATTCCGTTTTTTAATTCTAATTCTGGACTTCCTTGCAAAAAAATCATTTTACCATTTACAAAATCTACATTTCCTGTTTCTTCAATATAGCATAGCAAAGCATTTTTTGCAGCTTTAATATGAGATGGCATCGATTGTTTTGTAATAGGAATGTATTTTGCTCCAGAGGTTGTCCCTGATGTTTTCGCAATATAAGTAGGCTTTCCTTTCCATAAAACATTCTCTTCGCCATTGGCAGTTCTTTCAAAATAATTTTTTAAACCTTCATAATCTCTTACTGGAACTTGCTTTACAAAATCTTGATGTGTTTTTATGGTATGGAAATTATGGTCTTTCCCAAAGGAAGTTTCTTTTGCTTTAGTTATTAAATTCTGAAATGTTTTATGCTGGGTTTCTATTGGATTAGAAGCCCATTTTTGTATTTTTTTAGCTGCTTTTTTAGCTAATATTTTTGCTCCTAAAGATTTTAAAAACATAGTTTACTCGAAATCTATAAAATTAGTTGGATCTATAGGATAGCCATCACTCCACAATTCAAAATGTAAATGAGGTCCTGTAGATAATTCTCCTGTATTACCTGCTGCTGCAATAACTTCTCCGGCTTTAACCAATTCACCTTGCTCTTTTGTAAGCACCGAATTGTGTTTATAAACTGAAATTAAATTATTGGTGTGTTCTATAATAATTACATATCCTGTTTGAGCGGTCCATTCAGAAAAAATTACCGTGCCATCTGCAGTTGCTTTTACCGGTGCATCTTTTGAGGTAACAACATCGACAGCATAATGTTTGTCTTTAGTGTTAAATACTTCAGAAATGGTTCCTTTAACTGGAGGAAATAACACAAAATTAATTTCAGAATTACTTATTAAAGGATTGTACTTATCTTCTAATAAAACCTTCTCTCTTAATAATGAATCTTCTTTTGAGGGTATTAAGTCCAACGCTGATATATCCATTTCTGCAGCTTCAATAATAGAATCTTTATTAAAATATACTGTTGCAACATCACCTGTCAGTACTTTTTTTATAGAGGAGTAGTACTGTTCGTTAATCTCTATTGCTTGCTGTAAAGAGTCTGTTTTATAGGCGAGTTTTGTTGCTTTTATCTTTAATGACACCGAGGAATAGCCTGGTATATATTCTCTTAAAGGAGTAAAGGCAATGATAATGGTGGTCGCAGAAATTAATATCAATGCAGAAATTATACTAAAAACAAATACATTTAGACGGTTGAGTTTAAAGGTAAAGCGTTCTTCAAAAGTATCTTCATTAAGGACCACTAACCGATACTTGTTTAACAGTTTGTGTTTTATCTTTTTAGATCTCTTTTCTTTTTTCATAAGTATCTATCCTAACAGCAAATATAAAAATTAGAACCGTAGTAATTGTTTTAATAATCTAAGTTTAAGCTGTAATTGCATTTTATAGCTAAATACAAGCATAAAACGATAATTCTAATGAATTCTTATTACATTTGTGTCTTAAATCTAAGATAATGAATTTAGCGATGTTACCTTTAATGATTGGATGGCCACAAATAGTATTAATTGTAGTGGTAGTATTATTATTGTTTGGAGGAAGAAAAATTCCAGAATTAATGCGCGGTTTAGGTAGTGGTCTTAAAGAATTTAAAGAAGCCTCAAAGGACGAATCAAAAGATGAGTCAAAAGACGATAATCATTTAGACGAAATAAAATAATTCGTCTAATCGCTTATTTTTGCTGATTTAATTATAGATTCTAACTCAAACTGAAGATTCCGTTTTCGTTTTGCTGGAGCAAAAGTAAATCCTTCAATTATTAAATATCTATTATTCTTTTCATCTTTTACCGCATAGTTTAAAAATGGTCCTGCCATAAATTCTCCTTTTACATCCCAAACACCTTTTGTTTTATAGGCAAAATTTCCGTCTAATTCTGTGATATAAAAATTAGGAGAATACGAATAATCTGTTCCAAACCTTCCATTGTCTTCAACAGGTAAATGATAACCACCTATAGAATCTCTTATTGTTAATATTTCTCCCAAAGCAGTACTATCGCTAGAAATTGAATTTAAAGGTACTTCATAAATTAAGATGTTGGTAGATCCTGTTTTTTTAAGATCTTTTCTTATCCAATAAAAGTCTGAACCTTTATGAGCAATTCTATAAGCAGAAGGCATTTTGATGCTCAATCCAAATCGTTCCTTAAGTGAATCTATTACCAGAGGAGAAATGGAGGTTCTTCGTTGACGTTCCTTAATTTCTGATTTTAAAAACGCCTCAATAATTTCTTCTTGATTTTTAGCTATTAATTTAATTAAACCCTGTTTTGTTTTTGCGGTAATGATAGCGCCTGTTTGTGGTTTTGCATATTCGTTGGTTACTAAAGTGAATTTGTCTTCTTTCCCAATAGTAACGTGTAAAAAAAGTCGATTGCTTTTTATAAATCCAGAAAACGTAGATGGATCCATTTGATTGATAGAAAACAAAGGTTCTACTTGTGGTAATCCTTCTGTAGGGGCTGCAAAATAATTTCTAATTTCCTCTCCAACACTATCGCTCCACAATTCGTCTGTAATTAAAATTTGAAGGGAATTAATGTTTCCTACAGATTTTTGTTTGTAAGCCTCTTTTGTTTTGTTGTTATTACAAGATACAAGTGCAATTAAAGCGAATAAAGTGATATAAATTGGTCTCATTTAAATTGGTTTTCAGAATATTAGCCTTTAGAAATTTTTAATTTCATGCCGGGTTTCAGTTTGTTACTGCTAATATCGTTCCAAATTTTAATATTTTGAACAGTAACTCCTGGATATTTTTGAGAAATACTCCATAAGGAGTCTCCATTTTTTACGGTATATAGTTTTACATTACCTTTAGGGGTCGTTTTAGCAATTCTTGTTTTAGTGGAACTAGCAATTGGTTTTGTTGGGTAAATGGTTAGGCGTTGACCCACTTTTAGATTGTTACTTTTTAGCCCATTCCATTTTTTTATCTGACTCACACCAACACCATATCTTTCGGCTATTTTACCTAAATAATCACCACTCTTAACTCGATATCGAATTCGATCTGGCTGTTCTACATATGTTGGAATGTTAGCGGCTGCTTTACTGTTTTCTTCTTGAGCCAAGACATAAATCGCTTCTTCGTTAGCTACAAATTTACCTATAGATTCAACTGGCAATCTAAGAGTATAATTTTTATCTTTTATATAAGGGATAATTCCCAACTTATAAGAAGGGTTTAAAAACTGAACTTCTTCAATAGGCAAATTCACCACTTTTGCAACTTGCTCAAAAGTGATTAATCTTTTAACTCGAATGGTGTCGGTAGCTATTTGGTGAAATTTAGGGCCATTACTTTTAAAGCCATGTTCATTGGAAAATTCAAAAATATACATCGTTGCTAAAAAAGCGGGCACATATCCAGCTGTTTCTCTTGGTAGTCTATTTCGGATTTTCCAATAATTAGTTTCACCTCCTGAACGGCGAATTGCTTTTGAAACATTTCCGGGGCCAGAGTTATATGCTGCTAAAGCTAAATCCCAATCATTAAAGCTTTTATGAAGGCTCTTTAAGTATTTAGCTGCTGCTTCGGTTGACATTTCGGGATCGGCTCTTTCGTCCACATAAGAGCTCACTTCCAATCCAAACATTTTTCCAGTCGTAAACATAAATTGCCATAATCCTTTTGCGCCTACTCTAGATTTTGCAACAGGATCTAAAGCAGATTCAACGACTGCTAAATATTTAATTTCTAAAGGTAAATTATGCTTGTCTAATTCCTGTTCAAACATAGGAAAGTAGTAATCACTTAAAGCCATTAACTTGGCCATAGCGCTTCTTCTGTTTTTTAAATAATGCTTAATTATGTTCTCTAAAGAAGGATTGTATTCAACATTAAAAGGAGTTCGGGCATTGAGTTCTTCTAAGCGTTGTTTAAGAAGTTCGGTAGGGAGTTCCTTGTATTCTGAAGGCTCTAAAACTTCGTTTACAATACTACCATAAACTTCTTCGAACCTACTTGAATCGTATAATTCTTTCATCCACAAACTATCGGCAGTTCTTGCGGTAGACCTATCTTTAAGGTCAAATATTAAAGAATCTTTACTATGGGCATTAACAACAGGGATGCTAAAGTCACCAGTATTAGTTAGTGTCGTAATTGTATCGATAATCTGGATGCTTTTAGTTGGAAGGTTGTTACTCACAACTTTTAAGCTATCTTCTGATTTAGTTTTTTCTTGGGCATAAAGAGCTCCTAAACTAGTAAAAAGTAAAAAATAGATAAGAAAGGGGTATAAACATCTGTATATCATACAATAAGAAACAACCTGTTTTGTAAAATTTTTATAAATGTAGGAAAACGCTAATAAAAGACAAAATTTTTAATATTCTGTTTTTTAATTCTATGAACTCTATTTTTTAGATGCGTTTAAAATAGCCTGAATTCCAGGAAGTGTTTTACCTTCTAACATTTCTAACATAGCACCGCCACCTGTTGAAACGTAACTTACTTTGTCGGTCAAGTTAAACTGTTTTACAGCCGCTACAGAGTCTCCACCTCCTACCAATGAAAAAGTGCCGTTTTCGGTTGCTTCTGCAATCGCATTTCCTAACGATATGGTTCCTGTCGCAAACTTTGGCAATTCAAAAACACCAACGGGTCCATTCCATAATACCGTTTTGGAATTTAAAATAACCTCACTAAATAGGTCATTGGTTTTAGGCCCAACATCCAATCCCATCCATCCCTCAGGAATGGTATTGATCGCTTCCGTTTTTATATTGGCATCATTCGAAAACTGATCAGCTATGATAGCATCAACCGGTAAATGAACTTTTACATTTTTCTCTTCAGCAATTTTTAAAATGGACAATGCCATTTCTTGTTTGTCGTCTTCAACTAAAGAAGAACCAATACTTCCCCCTTGTGCTTTAATAAAAGTAAAAGCCATGCCTCCACCAATAATTAAGTGGTCTATTTTATCTAATATGCTTTCTATAATCGTAATTTTTGAAGAAACTTTCGCGCCTCCTATAATTGCAGTAACCGGTTTTTCGCTATGGGTTAGTACCTTGCTAATATTCTCAATTTCTGAAGCTAAAAGCATTCCAAAACATTTGTTTTCTGGAAAATACTTGGCAATAACCGATGTGGAAGCATGAGCTCTGTGCGCAGTTCCAAAAGCATCATTTACATAGATGTCTCCTAGTTTTGAAAGTTCTTCTGCAAATCCTTCATCACCTGCTTTTTCCTCCTTATGAAATCGAAGGTTTTCTAATAATAATAGCTCACCATTTTCTAATTCAGCTACCTCTTTCTGTACATTTTCTCCAATACAATCTTCAGAAAATTGAACTTCTACACCTATTATCTCACTAACTTTATTGACAATATGCTTAAGAGAATATTTTTCTTCAACGCCATTAGGTCTTCCTAGGTGAGACATTAACACACAGCTTCCTCCGTCTTCCAAAACTTTAATAATCGTGTTTTTTGCCGCCAAAATTCGAGTACTATCAGTAACCTCTAAAGCTTCATTTAAAGGAACATTAAAATCAACCCGAATTAATGCTTTTTTATTTTCAAAATTAAAGTCGTTAACTGTTTTCATGTGTCTATATTATTGTTTTTTTATGGTCACCTGCTGTTCGCTATTAAATATATCCTCTTGGCTGGAAAATTTTAACATGCTCGTTTCATAGGTCTATATTATTTTATTAAATCGGTCATATGCTGTTCGCTATTAGGCATTTACTCACAATTTTTATGTTATGATCGGAGTTCGTGAATCTTCGATTTTCTTGCTTGTGGAAAATTTAAAAAGTTTGGTTCGTATATTAGATTTTGGACTGTAAATATACCATTTTTGAAAGGTTCTTTTTAACTAAAAAACCGTAATATTGTGTATGGATTTTTCCGAAGTAATAGGCCAACAACATATCAAATTACATTTAGCAAAGACTGTTGAAAATGGACGGATTCCACATACACAACTATTCATTGGTAGGGCGGGTTCTGGTATTTTACCGCTTGCCTTAAGTTATGCTAAAGAAATTTTATGCCATTCGTTTACAAAAGGAAGTGATGAATATATTTCTTGCAAAAATAAAATTGAAAAATTAGCCCATCCAGATCTGCATTTTGTGTATCCAGTAAACACCAATGAGAATATTAAAAAGAACCCCGTTTCAGATAATTTCTCTACAGAATGGCGAAAATTTGTTTTAAAAAACCCTTACGCCTCCTTATACGATTGGTATCAATTTATAGGAATTGAAAAAAAGCAAGGAAATATAAGTAAGCATGAGGCCGTTTCGATTTCAAAAAAACTATCATTAAAAGCTTATGAAGGTGGATACAAGTTGATGATAATTTGGATGGCTGATAAAATGAATACTGAATGTTCTAATCAGTTATTAAAATTGGTGGAAGAACCTCCTGAAAAAACAGTACTATTGCTTTTAACTGAAAACGTGGAACATGTTTTAGGAACCATTCAGTCGCGTTGTCAAAAATTACACATCCCGCTTTTATCTGAAGAAGATATTTACACACAATTAACTAATAATAATCAAGTTAACACAAGTGAAGCTAGAAAAATAAGTCATCAATCCAATGGTGATTTTAATAAAACATTACACATTATAAAAAACGATGGTGATGAGGTGCTTTTTGAAAACCTATTTGTTTTTTGGGTAAGAACTGCATTTAAAGCGAAAGGTAACAAAAGCGCAATTAATGATTTATTTGATTGGAGCGAAGAATTAGCAAAAGAAGGTCGCGAAACACAAAAGAAGTTTTTAAGTTTTTGTTTAGAAATTTTCCGCCAAGCAATGCTTAAAAATTATAAAGCAGATTCATTGATTTATTTTGAAAGTCATGATGGAAAATTTTCATTTGATAAATTTTCGGCATATATCCATCAAAATAATATTTTTGAAATTAAGGATGCTTTAGAAGATGCAGAATATCATATTGAGCGAAATGGAAATGCTAAAATAATTTTTACAGACTTATCCATACAATTGACTCGCTTAATTCATAGAAAAGAATTGGTTTAAAATTCATTTTTTATTCAGAGGGAGCTAAAACCGAAGAATCTTTTATATTTTTAATTCTGTTACTCTTCAATCGTTCTGAATGACAGAATTAAAGTATCACGTTTTTCTATTGTCTTTTGTTTGCCAATAAATTCGCTTTATTAAAAACGTCTTAAATAAAAAGCTTCTAATAGTACTATTTTATAATCCCATAAACTAAGTTGTTATTAAGCAAAAAGCTGCTTAAAACGTTTTAATTTGTCTTATTTACGTTTTTATAACAATAAATTAGAGAAGAATACTCTTTAGATTTCAAAGCTGAAATATTAGATCGCAATCCGATAAAAAACGCTTTTATTAAATTTTGTTTTCCTGTTTTATTTTTTTCAGAAAGAAGGCTTACATAAAACGAATCAAAAATCATTGGTTTCGTTTCTTGTAATATGAGCTTATCAGAAAAAATCTTCTTCATCGCGTTTCTAGAAAAATGCCATAAATGACGTGGAGCGTCAAAAGCTGCCCAATGGTTTTTGTAATAAGCAGCATCAAACGAATTGTAATTTGGAACAGCAATAATTAAAAATCCGTTGGGATTTAATAAGGCTTCTATCTTTTGAATGGTTTCTTCTAAATTAGGGAGATGTTCTAAAACATGCCACATGGTAATTATATCAAAAGTTTTTCCTTTCAAATCCTCCATGCTTTCTTTTAAATTGATTCCTTTTGCAGAAGCTAATTCTCTTGCTTTTTTATTGGGTTCTATCCCAAAAATGGTTCTGTTTTCAGATTGAATATATTTCAAAAAGTCACCTGTTCCTGCGCCTATATCAAGAATATTATAAGCGTCTTTTTTTAATGAAGTGATTAAATTCAATTTATTCTGTAAGGCCCTTTTTTTAATGGTTTGATATAAAAAAGAGACGATTCCTTTCTTGTTATCGGTATGAGAAATATAATCATCACTCTCATAATATTTAGAAAGTTCATTTGCTTTTGGCTGAGGATCGGTTAGAAGCATTTCCTTTTCAGAATTAAAAATTAAAGTAAACTCTTCATCCGTCACTAAATAATCTTTAACTCTTAGCGGAAAATTTTCTTTTTGTAGCTTCATATTATAAGATTATTTTTTACATAAAATCAATTGTTCCACGTGAAACATCGACCGCTAAGTTTTATTTAAGGAAGCGCTATGTTACCAAACATATAAAATTTTAATTCAAAAAAACAATATGATTATCGCCCCATGTAAACTAATAATACAGAAATATCATTTGGTGAAACCCCACTGATTCTAGAAGCTTGTGAAACTGTCACAGGTTTTACTGCTCTTAGTTTCTCTAAAGCTTCATAAGAAAGAGATTTTAACTTTGAATAATCGAAATTTTCAGGAATTCTAATACCTTCTAATCGATTTAATTTATCAGCATTCGCTCTTTCTTTATCTATATAACCAGCATATTTTATCTGAATTTCAGTTTGCTCTAAAACTTCTCTATCCAAGTTGTTTTCTGTAATATAATCATCCACCTCTTTTATTTTTCGCATATCATCCATGGTAATGTTTGGACGAGAAAAAGGCCTATATAATTTATCCATTTGCTTTACTGGAGCAGAATCTTTTGCTTCTAAAATTGGATTTAAAATCTCATGGCCAATGCTCTTATTTTTAAAAAAATGAATAAAAGCAAGAGACTCTTTTTCTTTTTGCTCCATCGTTTCTAAGCGTTCTTTTGAAGCTAATCCAATGTTATATGATTTAGATGTTAATCTAAAATCGGCATTATCTTGTCTTAATAAGGTTCTATATTCCGCCCTAGAGGTAAACATTCTATAAGGCTCTTTTGTTCCTTTAGTAATCAAATCGTCTATTAAAACTCCAATATAAGCTTCGTCTCTATTTAGTGTAAATGGGTCTTTTTCATGCACTTTTAAATGCGCATTTATTCCGGCCATTAAACCTTGAGCCGCTGCTTCTTCATATCCGGTAGTTCCATTTATTTGACCAGCAAAATACAATCCAGCAACTAGTTTTGTTTCTAATGTGTGTCTTAATTGTGTGGGTTGAAAATAATCATATTCAATAGCATACCCTGGTCTAAAAAACTTTACATTTTCAAAACCCGCTACTTGTCGCAATGCTTTAAACTGTATATCTTCAGATAGCGATGTGGAAAAACCATTAATGTAATATTCTACCGTATTCCAACCTTCTGGCTCAACAAATAATTGATGCCTGTCTTTATCGGCAAATCGATTTATTTTTTCTTCAATAGAAGGGCAATACCTTGGGCCACTACTTTTAATGGCACCATTAAACATCGGTGATTTATCAAATCCTTCTTTAAGCAATTCGTGAACTGTTTCGCTCGTATAAGACATATAACACAATCGTTGATTGGTTAATGTTTTGGTAGACTTTAAATAGGAGAATTTTTCTGGTTGTTCGTCGCCAGGTTGTTCTGTCATTTTTGAGAAATCTAAAGAACGTCCATCAACCCTAGGAGGTGTTCCTGTTTTCATTCTTCCAGATTCAAACCCAAAATTTAATAGGTCTTCAGTAATGCCTGTTGAAGCTCTTTCACCTGCTCTACCTCCACCAAATTGTTTGTCTCCAATATGTATAATCCCGTTTAAAAAAGTACCGTTAGTTAATACAACCGATTTGGATCTTATTTCAATTCCCAGCGATG
>Ga0307995_1000279_pt1 | contig 36141 bp, 35 predicted proteins | sample EllFjometagen262_FD_203132 | JGI IMG/M metagenome (GOLD analysis project Ga0307995, IMG submission 203132) | Marine microbial communities from Ellis Fjord, Antarctic Ocean - #262 | ecosystem: Environmental > Aquatic > Marine > Unclassified | place: Southern Ocean | collected 2014-11-02 | reverse complement strand
AAAAAACCCACAGATAACTCAATCGACTCTGTTTCTGACAGAGATTTTGCAATTGACTTTTTATATGCCGCAGCTGTTTGTGCGATGCATCTATCAAGATTGGCGGAGGACTTTATTATTTTAAATTCTGATGGATTTAAATTAATTCAATTTAACGATAGTGTGTTAACTGGATCGTCAATAATGCCTCAAAAAAAGAATCCAGATCCTGCTGAACTAATCAGGGGAAGAGTTGGAATAAATTACGGTAAATTAAATTCAATCTTAACAATAATGAAGGGTTTGCCCATGTCCTATTTTAAAGATTTACAAGATGATAAGGCTTTAGTTTTTGAAGGTTACGATACCTTGAAAGACACCTTAACAATGTCTTTTGAATTGATTGATAATTTAAAAATTTCAAAAGAAAGAATGTATAAAATGGCGAATGAAGGTTTCACTACAGCAACTGATTTTGCTGACTACTTGGTAAAAGAAAAAAACCTAACATTTAGAGAATCATATGGCATTTCTTCCCAATTAGTAAATTATGCAGAGAAAAAAGACATTACTCTAAACAAAATTTCTTTGGATGAGTTGAAAAAATTCTATAAAGATTTAGATAAGAGCGTTTTAAAAGTTTTTGATGTGAAAAACTCAATGAACTCAAAAAATTCATACGGTGGGACTTCTTCAAATAACGTAAAAAAAATGATAAAAAAATATAAAAGGGATACTAGATGAAGTTATTTTTTATTTTAGTTTTAAGTTTAGTAATTTTAGAAAGTTGTGGAAGAAAATCTGACCCAAAATATCAGAGCGAAATTAAACACAAAATTCAAATAATTTCATAGAACATATGTCTTATTTTAAATATTTAGGAGAGAAATTATTTATTGAAGGTGTTTCTGTGCAAAATATTGTAAAAACAAATAAAACTCCTTTTTATCTTTATTCTGAGCAACAAATAAAAAAAAACTATTTAAATTTTGCAAAAATTTTTAAAAAGATTAATCCTCTTATATGCTTTGCTACTAAAGCTAATACTAATTTAACAATTATGAGAATACTTGGAAAGTTAGGCTCAGGGGCTGATGTAGTTTCGGGCGGAGAACTTTTAAAAGCTTTAAAAGCAGGTATTAAACCAAATAAAATTGTTTTTTCAGGAGTGGGCAAAACAGAAGAAGAATTAAAATTAGCTATCAAAAAAAAAATATTATTAATAAATGTTGAGTCAGAAAGTGAGGCAATGTTAGTAAATAAAATAGGTAAAAAAATAAAAAAAATAATACCTATCGGTTTTAGACTAAACCCAAATGTTGACGCTAAAACTCACAAAAAAATTTCTACTGGTAAGGCTGAAAATAAATTTGGAATTTCTATAAAAAATTTTTCTTCTTTTCTTAAAAATATAAAACAATTTAAAAATATAAGAATTGATGCAATAAGTGTACATATAGGTAGTCAGATTTTGTCTGACACTCCTTACAAAAAAACACTAGAAGTTCTCTCAAAAGTTATAAAAAGCCTAAATTTAAAACTAAAATATGTAGACTTAGGTGGTGGATTTGGAATTAGCTACAGTAAAAAAGATAAAAAGATAAATTTAAATAATTATGCAAAACTTGTTTATGAGTTTAAAAAAAAATTAAACTGTAATATTATTTTTGAGCCTGGCAGGTCGTTAGTTGGTGATACTGGAATTTTAGTAAGTAAAATTCAGTATATTAAAAAGGGATTAAATAAAAATTTCATAATTATAGATGCTGGTATGAATGATTTCATGAGAACAGCATTGTATGATGCGAGCCATGATATTGTCCCAATTATTAAAACTAGCAAAAAGAACCTAGAATCTATTGAATTTGTTGGGCCTATCTGTGAAACTTCTTGTAAATTCATAAAATACAAAAAATACCAAAAAATAAATGAAGGTGACTTTGTGGCTATAACAAATGTAGGTGCTTATGGCTCTTCTTTGTCTTCCAATTATAATACTAAACCTCTTATTGCTGAAATTTTAGCCAGCAAAAATAGTTTTAAAATTATTAGGAAGAAACAAGATTTATTAAAACTAATAAACTCGTAATGCAGTTCATCAGGTCTTTAGCTTTTCATTTTTTTTTATATACTGGAATAATTCTAGTTTTTATCCTCGCTATACCAACTTTAATTTTACCTGCTAAATTTACTTTGTATTGTGGAAAATTTTTAGCGTATTATATAATTCTAATATTGAAATTATTTTTAAATACTAAAGTTATATTTCATGGATTAGAAAATTTGAAGAAAGTAGAAAAATTTTTTATAGCATCAGCACACCAGTCAATGTTTGAAACTTTTGTTCTTCAGGCACCTTTACGTTTTCCTATTTTTATTTTAAAAAAAGAACTTTTGAAAATACCCTTATTTGGTTGGTATTTAAAAAAAATCGGATCAATTGAAATAATTAGAGAAACAACAACAAAAGATAATTTGAATTTTTTTGATAAGATAAAAGATACTATTCAAAAAAATAATAGACCTCTACTAATATTCCCACAAGGTACCAGGGTTAAGTTTAATGATAGGAAACCTTTTAAAAAAGGTGTAGGAAGGATTTATAGCTCTCTTCAACTACCGTGCATACCTGTTGCCTTAAACTCTGGAAAAATATGGCCAAAAAATAGTTTTATGATGTATCCAGGTAATATTCATGTTTCTTTCTTGACGCCAATTGAGTCGGGCTTAGAAAAAACCGTTTTTCTAAAAATCTTGGAAGAAAAAATTTATTTAGAAACTGAAAAATATTGTTAATCTTTTTTTCTACCAAAGTCTGGCTTGTTTGTATCTTGACCAGCTTTGATTATTTCTTTTCTTACTTCTTTAGTGGAATTAAAAATTTGATAAAGCTTATCACCATTTTTATCATTTACAGCTTTCTTTAATTCGTTCAGTTTTTCAATAAAATTATCGATACCTTTAGTTATATTTTCACTATTATCTAAAAAAATATCTCTCCACATCAGAGGGTTTGACGCAGCTATTCTCGTAAAGTCTCTTAAGCCTCCAGCGCTATATTGAATTACTTCTTGCTTTAATTTATCCTCTACGTTCATTACTGTTCTAACAATATTATAAGCGATTGCATGTGGTAAATGACTAGTTAAAGACAAAATCTCGTCATGTTCCTCTGGTGTCATAGTTTTAACCTTACTACCTATTGCTTCCCAAAAAGCCTTTAAGCTTTTAACTGGTTGTTCTGCACAGTTTTTTGGCGGAGAAATAATACACCAACGATTTTCAAAAATTTCAGCGTTCCCTGCTTTTGGTCCGCTTTCTTCAGTTCCTGCAATCGGATGTGAGGGTATCCAATAAACATCTTTTAAATTAATGTTATGAATCATCTTAATTACTTCTTTTTTGACAGATCCCGTATCTGTTAAAATAACATTTTTTTTTAAACTATCTTTGATTGATAAGATGATCTCTTTATAACTACTAAGAGGCGTTGCAATAATTATTAAATCAGAGTTAATAACGCACTGACGAATGTCGTTAGATACATTTGTATTTATATTTTCTTTCTTTATATATGCAGCAACTTCCTTTGAGTGGTCAAAAATCCAAATTTCTTTTGCTAGATTTTTACTTTTAATGGCTCTTAAAATTGAAGAGCCTATCAGGCCACATCCGATTATAGAAATATTGTTAAACATCAAGAATTTTTTTTAATTCAATTATTAATTTTAAATTTTCTTTTTTGCTACCGACGGTTACTCTTAAAGAGTTCTTTATAGAATATACGTCCATTTGTCTCAATAAAATTCCTACTTTTGCAAGGGCATAAAAAACTTGCTTTGACGTTTTTTTTACTCTGTCAAAATTAATTAATAAAAAGTTCACGCTGGTCTTATTTGTATGAATATCTAGTTCTTTAAAAATATCATAAAAATTTTTAGACCATTGTCTAACGTGACGTATTTCTTTGCTTAGCCATGATGAATCTTTTATTGCAACTGATGCTGTAAATAATGCAGGTCGGTTAACATTAAAGGGTGGTTTTATTTTATTCAATGAATCAATTATTTGTTTTGATGCATATCCCCAGCCTATTCTAAGTCCTGCTAAACCATATATTTTTGAAAATGTTCTCGTGACAACAACATTCTTAAATCTATAAAATAGTTTTAATCCACATTCATAATCTTTGAAATTCATATACTCAAAATATGCATCGTCAACGACCAACAATATATCACTTCTTAGTTTTTTTCTTAATCTTAACATCTCTTTTTTATTGATGTATGTGCCGGTAGGATTGTTTGGATTAGCTATAAAAACAATCTTAGTCTTTCTAGTTACACATGAAATTATGTTGTCTACTGAAGAAATAAAATTATTATCTTGCGCATAGATTACTTTGGCGTTGTTAAGCTTACTGTATATTCTGTAAATAATAAAACTATACTGTGGCACAACAACTTCATCATTTTTATTAAGAAAAGCTTTACAGATGAGTTCAAAAACTTGATCCGAGCCATTCCCTAAAATAATTCTTCCTGAATCTAGCTTAAATTTCTTAGCAATAGTTTTTCTTAAAAAGTTTCCATCTGTATCTGGGTATCTTTTAAAATTTTTTGAAACTTTAATAAACTCTCTTACCGCTTTAGGACTTGGACCCAAAGCAGATTCATTTGCAGATAATTTTATTTTGGAAAACTTTTGTTTAAATAAGCTTAGTCCAGCGACATATTTTTCAGCGTTAATATTTTTAGCTTTAGGAAATTTCATAATTTACTAAAGTCTTATATAAAAAGCTTTATTATTTCTATATTCATTTTAATTCCTTATAAAATTGACAAATTTCTAACGATTTAGTACAAGTTTATAGCGCTGATTTAACCAAATTGCGGGCGCGTAATAAAATTCGCTAAATAGGGTCCTGCCCAGTTTAGCTGAATTTTTTTTTATATGAATTATAAAATTGAAAATTTAAAAAAAATAACTGTAACAAAGCCACTTAAATTAGACTGTGGCCAGACTATAAAAGATTTTCCTGTTGCTTATGAAACTTTTGGAAAACTCAATGAAAATAAAAATAATGCAATTTTAGTTTTTCACGCCCTTACTGGTGATCAATTTGTTACCGGTACTAATCCTGTTACTAATAAAGATGGTTGGTGGAATGCAGCTGTAGGTCCTGGAAAAGCTGTTGATACAGACAAGTATTTTATTATTTGTGCAAATGTTTTAGGTGGTTGTATGGGTTCATTCGGGCCTAAAAATATAAATACAAAAGATAATGAGCCATATGGTTTAAAATTCCCAGTAGTTACAATAAGAGACATGATTAAAGCACAAGAATCTTTACTAGAAATATTTAAAATAAAGAAACTTTTAAGTGTCTTAGGCGGCTCTATGGGAGGAATGCAGCTTTTACAGTTTTGTTCCTTATATCCTGATAAAACTTTTTCAGCAGTACCTATTGCATCGACCGCAAGCCACAATGCTCAACAAATTGCTTTGAATGAATTAGCTAGACAGGCAATAATGTCCGATCCAATATGGAATAAAGGCAACTACTACAAGGATCAAAAAGTTCCTAAAAATGGCTTAGCTGTTGCAAGAATGGCTGCTCACATAACTTATATGTCAGATAAAGGCTTACAAGAAAAATTTGGGAGAAAACTACAAGAGAAAAAAGATTATGAGTTTACTTTTGACGCAGACTTTCAGGTAGAAAGTTATTTAAGACATCAAGGCAATGTATTTGTCGATAGATTTGACGCAAATTCATATCTGTATATATCAAGAGCTATGGACTATTTTGACCTGTCAAAACAATTCAAAAATGGCTTGGTAGGTGCATTTCAAAATCATAAAACTAGATTTTTGATCATATCCTTTTCTTCAGATTGGCTATACCCTACGAAAAATAGTAAAGATATTGTAATTGCTTTAAACGCGTCTGGGGCCAACGTTGCTTTTGCAGAAATAAAAACAGATAAAGGTCACGATTCTTTCCTGGTTAACGAGCCAGAATTTTTAGAAACTCTTAAAGGGTTTTTAGATTCTAATTTTGAAGTATTTAAAAATGAAAAATGAATTTAAAATAATCACAAATTTGCTTCCCGTCCAATCTAGAGTATTAGATGTTGGTTGTGGTGATGGCACTTTAATTGAAGCTCTTACCAAGCAAAAGAATATTGAAACAAGAGGTATAGAACTTGAAGAAAATAAAGTTAAACAATGTATTTCTAAAGGTTTATCTGTAATACAAGGAAATGCTGAAACAGAACTTGGTCAGTTTCCTGATAAAGCTTTTGACTTTGTTGTTTTGAGCCAAACACTTCAAGCGTTTTATCAGCCAGAGAATGTCTTAAATGAATTGTTAAGAATAGGGAAAAAAGTAATAATTTCAATACCCAACTTTGGTTACTGGCAGGTTAGAACTAGCTTATTATTTTTTGGTAAAATGCCTATCACAAGATCACTTCCAGACACTTGGTACAACACACCTAACTTACACATGTGTTCTATAAAAGATTTTTATCAATTCTGTGATAAAAAAAAAATTAAAATAGATAGAATTATTGGTGTTAATGGTGAAAGTACATCTTCTGTAAACCGAATTAATTTAGAAATGAAAAATCTTCTATCAGAGGTTGGTATATTTTTAATTAGTTAAAATGTTAAATGTAGATATCATAAATTGTCTAAAAGATAATTATAGTTTTATAATTCACGACACAGAAACAGACACTGTTGCTGTGGTTGATCCTTCAGAATTTGAACCCGTTAATAATGTCATAGAAAAAAAATTTAAAAAGGTTGATTACATTCTTAATACTCATCATCATTTTGATCATACTGGTGGAAATTTGGACTTAAAAAAAAAATATAATTCAAGGGTCGTTGGTTCACAAAAGGATGAAAAAAGAATTCCTGGCATAGATATAAAATTGCTTAATAATGAAAATTTTAAATTAGGTAATGTAGAATTTAAAATTTTCCTTGTTCCTGGTCATACGAGTGGGCATATTTGTTTTTATTCTAAAAATAAAAAAATTATTTTTACTGGTGATACTTTGTTTTCTTTAGGTTGTGGCAGAGTGTTTGAAGGAACATATCAAGAGATGTTAGATTCGCTAAATCACATTAAAAAATTACCAAAAGATACTCAAATTTATTGTGGGCATGAATATACAAAAAAAAATCTAGATTTTTGTATAAAATATGAGAGTAGTAATATTGGCTTAAAAGATAAAAAAAATTGGGTATCATCTAAATTAAATCTAAAACATCCAACTATTCCTGTAACTGTTGAGGAAGAACTAAATACGAATATTTTTCTACGTTGTGATACTTCTGTAGTTAAAAAATCTCTTGGCATGGAAAACTCAACAGAATTAGAAGTGTTTAAAAAACTTCGTGATTTAAAGGATGTTTTTTAGCTTCTACCGCCTTGACTTGGAGTTCTTTCAAGTTATATTGCTTTAATTTTAAAGAAAGAAAACTTATGTCATTTGCAATATTCGAAACAGGTGGAAAACAATACAAGGCATCTGCTAGTAAAATTATTGAGATTGAAAAATTAGATGTTGAGATTGGTAAAACAATCCAGTTTAAAAATGTTCTATTATTAAATGACAGTAACACTACAGAAATTGGAAATCCTATCGTTACCGGCGCTATTGTTGAAGCCAAATTATTAGACAACGTCAAAGACAGGACTGTTTTAATTTTTCATAAAAGAAGAAGAAAACATTCGAGAAAAACGAATGGACACAGACAGAGACATTCAAAAATTCAAATTACAAAAATACTTTCAAAAGATGGAAAAATAATAGCCGAAGCAAAACCAATTGAAATGAAAGAAAAGAAAGCTACAGAAACTAAAAAAACAAAAAAACAAAAAAAAATAACTACAAAAAAGATTTAAAAAAATAGGAAACTAAATGGCAACAAAAAAAGCTGGTGGATCGTCACGTAATGGTCGAGATAGTGCGGGTAGAAGACTGGGTGTCAAAAAATATGGCGATCAAGTAGTTATACCAGGTAACATTATAGTAAGACAGAGAGGTACTCGTATTCACCCTGGTGAGAATGTTGGCATGGGCACAGACCACACTTTGTTTTCTTTAGTAAAAGGTAAAGTTAAATTTAAAAAATCAAAATTAAACAGAACTTTTGTTTCTGTTGTCCCCAATTAAGCATACAAATAACCTTAGTTATTTATTTTAAAATACCTACAATGAAATTTTTAGATCAAGCCAAAATCTATATTAAAGCTGGAAACGGTGGTTCTGGCTCTGCAAGCTTCAGACGAGAAAAATTTGTTGAGTATGGAGGTCCTGACGGAGGAGATGGTGGAAACGGTGGTTCCGTTATTTTTGAAGCAGAAACAAATCTAAACACTTTAATTGATTTTAGATATGCTCAACACTTTAGGGCGGAGAATGGTTTTATAGGAACTAAGAGAAAAAGGACTGGAGCAGGTGGAAAGGATTTAGTAATTAAAGTTCCAGTAGGCACGCAGCTATATGAAGAAGATAACAACACTTTAATTTATGATTTTACAAAAAATAAAGAAAAGTATTTAGTAGCTACTGGTGGTAATCATGGTTTAGGAAATGTTAGATTTAAAAGTTCAACTAATCGAGCTCCAACAAAAAAAACTAATGGTAAAGTTGGAGAAGAGTTTTGGGTGTGGTTACAATTAAAAGTTATTGCCGATGTAGGAATAATTGGTATGCCAAATGCAGGTAAGTCTAGTTTGCTGGCAGCTATAACACGTGCGAGACCTAAGATAGCAAATTATCCTTTTACTACTATCGATCCTAATCTTGGTGTTGCTTATTACGACAACAAAGAAGTAACATTAGCAGATATCCCTGGTTTGATAGAAGGAGCACATGAGGGCACTGGTTTAGGTGATAAGTTTCTTCGACATATTGAAAGATGTAAGATTTTGCTACACTTAATAGACCTGTCAGATGACAAGCTTGCTGAAAATTACCTAAAAGTGAGAAATGAGTTGTTAAAATATGATAAAATTTTAATACAAAAAAAAGAGATTATTGTATTTAACAAGTCTGATTTATTCGAAAAAAAGGAAATAGAAAAAAAATTAAAACTTTTTAAAACAAAAATTAAAAAAAAATATGAAATAATTTCAGTTGTAGCTGACAAAAATTTAATTAATTTAAGAAAAATATTATTAAAAAATGCAAATAAATAAAGCAAAAAAAATAGTTATAAAATTAGGCTCATCTACTATTGTTGACAGTAAGGGTGCATTTAAGAGAAAATGGCTCTTAAGTTTAATTCAAGATATTAAAAAATTAAGGAAGAACAACCAAGAAGTAGTTATTGTTTCTTCTGGTTCGATTGCACTTGGACAGAGTTATTTAAAAATAAAAAGTAAAAAAGTTAAAGTTGAAATGAGCCAAGCAGTTGCTTCTGTTGGACAAATCTATTTAATCAATGAATTTCAAAAACTCTTTAAGCAAAATAAAATTAAGATTGGTCAAATTTTAATAACTCCAGACGATACTGAACAAAGAAGGAGGGCACTGAACGCGAGAAGAACATTTGAAAATCTTTTTAAATTAAAGGCAATACCTATTGTTAATGAGAATGACACTACAGCAACATCTGAAATTAAATATGGAGACAATGATAGATTAGCCGCCAGAGTGGCCCAAATAGTGGGTGCAGATTTACTTATAATCTTATCTGATGTTGATGGACTGTATGAAAAAATATCAAATAAAAAAAATTTGATTAAAGAAGTGAATGTTGTGAATGAAAAAGTTTTTTCTCTAGTTGAAAAAACGATTAATAATTATGGTTCAGGTGGTATGTTTACAAAGTTAGAAGCGGCAAAAATTTGCATGAACGCTGGATGCAATATGCTAATTGCTAACGGAAAAAGCTTTAACCCAATACAGAAAATTATAAGTAAAAAACTATACACTTGGTTTAAACCAAAAATTTCTAATCTGGATGCTAGAAAAAAATGGATAATAAGTTCTCTGTCTTCATCTGCTAAAATTTATATTGATCAAGGTGCATCTAAAGCTTTAAAGTCTGGAAAAAGTTTGTTACCAGCTGGTATAATTAAGATCGAAGGCAATTTTAAAAAAGGAGATAACATAGTTATTGTAGATAACAGCAATGCAGATATTGCGAGAGCACTATCTTCTTTTTCATCTGAAGAAATTAATAAAATTAAAGGTTTGCAGAGCAATCAGATAGAAAATATTCTTGGTTACGCAAGTAAATCAGAAATAGTGCACAAGGACGATATTGTAATTTTATGAAAATAATAAAAAAAATTGGCGCAAATGCTAAAAAAGCTTTCACAATACTTAATAATTTAGATGGAGGAAAAATTAACAAAGTCCTCCTAAGCTATAATCAACTTTTATTAAAAAATAAAAAACAAATTCTTCAAGAAAATGAAAAAGATATTAAGAGTTTAAAAAGAAAACATCTTGTAGATAGGTTGGTGTTAGATGATAAAAAGATAGAGGGCATAAGAAGCTCTATTAATGATATTTTAAAATTTAAAAATCCTTTAAATAAAGTCTTAGAAGAATGGAAAAGACCAAATGGTTTAAAAATAAAAAAAATCACAACACCGATAGGCATAATAGGGATAATTTATGAGAGTAGACCTAACGTAACCTCCGATGTCTCCGCTCTATGTTTAAAATCTGGAAATTGCGCAATATTGAGGGGGGGCTCTGAAGCTTATAACTCAAATAAAATACTGGCTAATCTTTTTAGAGAATCTTTAAAAAAAAATAATATTGATAAAAACTGTATTCAATTTATTGAAGACAAGAATAGAAATGTTGTAAATTATCTTTTATCTAATATGTCAAAGTATATAGATGTAATCGTGCCGAGAGGAGGAAAAGAACTTGTAAAAAAAGTTCAACGACTTTCACGAATAAATGTAATTGGACATTTAGAAGGTCTTTGCCATATTTATGTAGATAATGATGCAGACACGGCTATGGCCACAAGACTAGTAGCCAACTCTAAAATGCGAAGAACAAGTATATGTGGTGCGGTTGAAACACTGTTAATAGATTCTAAAGCAATAAAAAAACATGCTGTTCCAATTATAAATAAACTAGTTTCATTAGGCTGTGAAGTTGTTGTAGATAAAAAAATTAATCAAATAATGAAAAACAAATTTAGATTAGCAAAAGAAATTGATTGGAGCACTGAGTATTTAGATGCAAAAATTTCTGTTAAATCAGTCAAGGGCGTGCAGGAAGCTAAAAGTCATATATTAAAATATGGTACGATGCATACTGATGGTATTATAACTAATAATTCTCAAACAGCAGAAATATTCTTAAATGGTGTCAACAGTGCAATTGCTATGCACAATGTTTCAACTCAATTTGCGGATGGTGGTGAGTTTGGATTTGGTGGAGAGATAGGAATTTCAACAAATAAGTTACCGCCGAGAGGACCGGTTGGAGTTAACCAATTAACATCATACAAATATGTAGTGACTGGAAAGGGAATTACTAGGTCTTGATCAAAAATGATTAGATCTAAAAAAAAGAGGATTGGGATTTTTGGTGGAAGCTTTGATCCACCACACCACGGGCACTTAAAAATATCAAAATTAGCAATAAAAAAATTATCACTAGATCGAGTCTATTGGTGTGTAACAAAAAAAAATCCGTTTAAGAAAAAAGCCTTTTTTTCTCTGTCTGAAAGGATTAAAAAAAGTAAAATTATAACAAGTAAAACAAAAAAAATTAAAATTAAATTTTTTGAAGATAAAATAAAATCAATTAATACTGTAGATTTAATGGTGTATTTAGAAAAAAAAAATAAAAAAAATATGTTTTTTTTAATTATTGGTTCAGATAATCTAATTAAATTTCACAAATGGAAAAATTGGAAACTTTTACTAAAATTGACTGAAATTGTCGTATTTTCACGTAAGGACTACGATAAAAAAGCTAAAAAATCTGTTATAATGAGGTTGGTGAAAAAAATAATATTCATTAATAATAAACCTATAAATATTTCTTCTACTCAAGTTAGAAAAAAACTATTATAAAATTCAATGGAGATATCAAAAATTAAAAATAGAATTGAAAAAATTTTAGATAATAATAAAGCTAAAAATATTGTTTCAATTGATCTTAAAAAAAAATCTTATATAGCAGACTATATGGTTATAGCCTCGGGAACGTCTTCAAGACATTTACAATCTTTATCTGAAAATTTAGTCACAGAACTTAAAAAAATTGGTTTGAATAATTGTAGAATTGAAGGAAAGGATAGTAAAGACTGGAAGCTTGTAGATGCAATAGATATAATAATTCATATTTTTCATCCTGAAAAAAGAGAGTTTTATGATCTTGAAAAAATGTGGTCAGAACCTACTCCAAAAGAAAAAATATCTATATGAAAAAAATAAATATAGTAATTATAATAATAATTTTTAATATTTTAATTAGTGTGAATTATCTTCATTCAAGAAATTCAAGTGAACTATATAAAAAAATAGATTTATTTAGTGAGGTACTAGAAACTATTAAAAAAGAATATGTAGATGAAATTGATCAAGCAGAAATTATGGATTCTGCTATTAACGGAGTCCTACAATCTTTAGACCCCTATTCCGCTTACATGAGTCCAAAATCATTTGAAGGCATGCAAACTGACACAAAGGGTGAATTTGGGGGTCTTGGTATTGAAATCGGCATGGAATCAGGGGTTGTCAAAGTTATTTCGCCAATTGCTGATACGCCCGCAGCAAATGCAGGAATTAAATCAGGTGACTATATTGTAAAAATTAACGATGTACAGGTCCAAGGCAAATCATTAACTGAAGCTGTTGAACTTATGCGTGGTCCTATTGGTTCTGAAATTAATTTAACTGTTAGAAGGGTAAATGTAAAAAAAGCTTTAAATTTCAAAATAAAAAGAGCTGTCATAGAAGTAAAATCGGTTGAAGCTAAAATTATTGGAGAGAGAAAAAAAATTGGTTATCTAAGATTAAAATCATTCAATGAAAATAGTGACAAACAATTGTTCAAAAGCATAAAAGGATTTGAGAGAAATAATAAGTTAAATGGATATATTCTTGATTTAAGAAATAATCCAGGTGGTCTGCTAAACCAAGCTATTAGTATAACAGACTTTTTTTTGGATGACGGAGAGATAGTATCTACTAAAGGAAGAAAAATAAGTGAGACTAGAAGATTTTTTTCCAAAAAAGGAGATGGTATTAATGGGAAGCCATTAATTGTAATTATAAATAATGGTTCTGCCTCTGCTTCAGAGATTGTGTCTGGTGCGCTTAAAGATCATAAGCGAGCAATCATCTTAGGAGAATCTACTTATGGAAAAGGTTCAGTTCAGTCTATCATACCTCTAAAAAATGGAGGTGGCATAAGATTAACGATATCAAAATATTACTTACCTTCAGGCAAATCTATTTCAAAAGTTGGTGTTCTTCCAGATATTTTTGTAGAAGAAACTGGAGATAATTTTAAAATTAATAGTAAAACAGATAATCAATTAAAATATGCTGTTGATCTACTTAAATCATAAAAATGAATCATAAAGACCTCCCGCTAAGAACTGGCGTTGGTGTGGCAATTCTCAATTCAAAAAATAAAGTTTTTGTAGGTAAAAGAAAAGACAATCCTTTTGATAAATGGCAGATGCCGCAGGGAGGTGTTGACTTGGATGAACCTTTATTGGTGGCAATGAAAAGAGAGTTAGAAGAAGAAACTAGTATTAAAAATATTAAAGTCTTAAAAGAATTTAATCAATGGCTTGAGTACGAACTGCCAGAAAATTTAATTGGAAAGATATGGAAAGGTAAATATAGAGGTCAAAAACAAAAATGGTTTATAGTTAAATTTACAGGTGAAGAAAGTGAAATTGACATCAATACAAAAAATCCAGAATTTATAGAATGGAAATGGATAGATATGAGTTTACTACCTGATCTAATTGTCGATTTCAAAAAAAATATTTACAAAAATGTACTAGAAGAATTAAAAAAAATTACTAATTAATTTCCTGAAGAGAATCAATTTTATAATTTAGGATATGTTTTTTTTTATCATTAATTTCAGAGTTCTTTAAAAGAGCTCTAGAATCTTCTATTATTTTTAATATATTTTCTTTTGTAAGTTTGTCTATTTGAATTGCGGTCTCAGACAAAATTAGCAAATTATTGTTAAAAAATTCCACCGTTCCATCTTCAACATAAAACTTTTCATTTTTTCCATTAATTTTTACTTCTATAAAACCAGGTCTTAAAAAGGTTATTAACGAAATATGATTTTTTAAAATTGTCATTATTCCTTCGTACGCAGGAATAATTACTTCTTCAACCGCAGAATTTAATAATATTTGGTTTGGACTAATTATTTCTAAGTTAAATTTTTCAGACATTGCTACTTGTTGTCTTGAGCCATTTTCTCTGCTTTTTCAATAGCTTCTTCAATTCCACCTACCATATAAAATGCTGATTCTGGAAGATGATCATAATCCCCGTTACAGATGGCGGCAAAACCTTTTATTGTCGATTCCAAATCAACTAGTTTTCCTGGTGAACCAGTGAACACTTCTGCCACAAAAAATGGTTGGGATAAGAATCTCATAATTCTTCTCGCTCTTGCGACTGTAAGCTTATCTTCTTCAGATAGTTCGTCCATACCTAAAATTGCTATAATATCTTGTAGTGATTTATAAGCCTGTAATATTTTTTGTACTTCTCTCGCAACTCTATAATGCTCCTCGCCCACAATTCTTGGGTCTAATATTCTTGATGTTGAGTCTAGAGGGTCAACTGCAGGGTAAATACCTAGCTCGGCAATTTGCCTTGAAAGTACAGTTGTGGCATCTAAATGAGCAAATGATGTTGCGGGCGCAGGATCAGTTAAATCATCTGCGGGAACATAAATAGCTTGCACTGATGTTATTGAACCTTTGCCCGTTGATGTAATTCTTTCTTGTAAATTACCCATGTCTGTAGCCAGAGTTGGCTGGTATCCTACAGCCGAAGGTATCCTTCCTAATAAAGCTGAAACTTCAGAACCAGCTTGAGTGAACCTGAAGATATTATCTATAAAAAACAATACGTCTTGCCCTTCTTGATCTCTAAAATATTCTGCAACAGTTAATCCTGTTAAAGCTACTCTTGCACGAGCTCCTGGTGGCTCGTTCATTTGTCCATATACCAAGGCTGCTTTGGAACCTGGTCCGTCTGGTTTTATTACTCCTGATTCTATCATTTCGTGATAAAGATCATTTCCTTCTCTTGTTCTCTCTCCTACACCAGCAAAAACTGAGAATCCACCATGAGCCTTTGCAATGTTGTTTATTAATTCCATAATAGTGACTGTTTTTCCAACACCTGCTCCACCAAATAATCCTACTTTTCCACCTTTAGCGTATGGAGCTAATAAATCTATTACTTTAATTCCTGTGACTAGCATTTCCGTCTCTGTAGACTGGTCTGTAAATTTAGGCGCTTGTCTATGAATAGGCCATTTTTCTTTTGTCTTAACTTCACCTTTTTCATCAATTGGTTCGCCAATAACATTTATTATTCTACCTAATGTTTCTGGTCCAACTGGAACACTTATTGGAGATCCAGTATTTATGACAATATCTCCTCTTTTTAATCCTTCAGTAGAATCCATCGCTATTGTTCTAACGCTACCTTCGCCTAGGTGTTGAGCGACTTCGAGTATTAATTTGTTTCCTTGATTGTCAACTTGAAGTGCTGTGTAAATTTCCGGTAAATCTTCTTCAAAACTTACATCTATTACAGCTCCAATAATTTGTGTAATTTTTCCCGGTTTATTCATAATTATAGACTTTCTGCTCCTGATATTATTTCAATTAATTCTTTAGTGATCGCTGCTTGTCTGCTTCTGTTGTAAACTACCGTTAGGCTTTTAACTAAATCACCAGCATTTCTTGTTGCGTTATCCATTGCTGTCATTCTAGAGCCTTGTTCACTAGCTGAATTCTCTAGAAATGCTTTAAATATTTGTGTTGAAATATTTTTTGGCAACAGATCCTCTAAAATTTCATCTTCATCTGGCTCAAATTCATAAAAATTTTCACCGTTAGTTTTAGAGCTTTTAGTTTGGTCAGTGGGAATAATTTGTTGAGCTTGAGGTACCTGTGTAATGACGTTTTTAAAATTATTATAAAATAAAATACATTTATCAAATTCATTTTTTTCAAATGAATTTAAAATTAATTTTCCAACTTCACCCGCTTCACTAAATGATATTTTTTTTTTATCTTTAAAGCTTAGTTTTTTAATTATATATTTTCCATACACTCTTTTTAATTGGTCATGACCTTTTGAGCCTATGGTAATTATCTTTAAAGTTTTTCCTTCCTCTAAAACTTTTAAAAAATAATTTTTAGCCAGCCTACAAATGTTAGAATTAAACCCACCACACAAACCTCTATCCGATGTCATTACTACACATAAGTGTGTTTGTTCTTTGCCCGTTCCAACTAATAACTTTGGTGCGTTGGATAAATCGTTGATTGATTCTGTCAAATTTAAAATAATATTTTGCATTTTCTCACTATAAGGTCTTCCTTTTTCAGCACTTTCTTGTGCTTTTCTCAATTTTGCTGCAGCGACCATTTTCATAGCTTTAGTAATTTTTTGTGTAGACTTTACACTTACAATTCTTTTTCTTAAGTCATCTAAGCTAGCCATTATTTTTTATTTTTTTTATACTCTTGTATTATTTTTATTAATAAATCTTCAGTTTCTTGTTCTAATTTTCCTGTAGTTTGAATTGCATTTATAATTTCACTTTTTTCATTCTTAATTTTTTCTAGTATATCTTTTTCAAAATTTTTTATTTGATCAAGCTCTACATCGTCTAAGTATCCTCTTACACCTGTAAAAACCGTAATGACCTGTTCTGCTACTGTTAGTGGTGAGTATTGTTTTTGTTTTAAAAGCTCTGTTAATTTAGAACCTCTATTTAAAAGTTTTTGAGTAGTTACATCTAAATCTGAACCAAATTGTGCAAAAGCTGCCATCTCTCTATATTGGGCAAGTTCTAACTTGATCGAGCCAGCAACTTTTTTCATAGCTTTAGTTTGAGCTGCTGATCCTACTCTTGAAACGGAAAGTCCAACGTTAACAGCGGGTCTAATACCTTGGTTAAACAACTGGGTTTCAAGGAATATCTGCCCGTCTGTGATAGAGATTACATTTGTCGGAATATAAGCTGAGACATCTCCAGCTTGAGTTTCAATTATAGGTAAGGCTGTTAAAGACCCTCCACCGTTTGCATCACTTAATTTTGCAGCTCTTTCTAAAAGCCTACTGTGTAAATAAAATACATCTCCTGGGTAAGCTTCTCTTCCTGGAGGTCTTCTTAATAACAAAGACATCTGTCTATAAGCTACGGCTTGTTTTGATAGGTCATCATAGACAATTAATGCATGCATTCCATTGTCTCTAAAGTATTCTCCAATAGTGCAGCCTGTATAAGGAGCTAAAAATTGAAGTGGTGCCGCATCAGAAGCTGTGGCCGCAACAACAGTTGTGTATTTCATAGCGCCAGCTTCTTCTAGAGTTTTAACGATTTGAGCAACAGTTGAACGCTTTTGACCAATAGCTACATAGATGCAATATAGTTTTTTCTTTTCATCATCAGATTCATTAATTACTTTTTGATTTATAATAGCGTCGATAGCTACTGCTGTTTTTCCTGTTTGACGGTCACCAATAATTAATTCTCTTTGTCCTCTTCCTACTGGGATTAAGGTATCAATTGCTTTTAATCCTGTTTGCATTGGCTCGCTAACAGATTGTCTTGGAATTATTCCAGGTGCTTTAACCTCAACTCTTTTTCTCTCTATTTTTTCACTTAAATTTCCTTTACCATCAATAGGATTTCCTAGTCCGTCCAAAACTCTACCCAGGAGTTCTTTTCCAACAGGTGAATCTACTATCGATCCAGTTCTTTTTACTGTGCTTCCTTCTTTTATTTTTCTATCATCTCCAAAAACAACAACACCAACATTGTCACTTTCTAAATTAAGTGCCATACCTTTGGAGCCATCTTCAAACTCAACCATCTCTCCAGCTTGCACGTTATCAAGACCAAAAACTCTCGCTATTCCGTCACCAACAGATAAAACTTTTCCTACTTCAGATACTTCAGCTTTCTCTCCAAAATTTTTTATTTGTTCTTTTAAAATTTTAGTAATTTCTGAAGGATTAATTTGCATATTATACTTCTAGCATCATTTGTTCATATTTTTTTAATCTATTTTTAATTGAAGTATCGATCATAAGACTGCCTATTTGTATCTTTAGACCTCCGATTAAATTTTCATCTACTTTGTAGTCAAGTACTATTGGTGTGCCTGTTGCTTGGGTAAGATTTTGATTTAAATTTTTTAATTCTTCACTGGTTAATTTTTTTGAAGAAATTAAGGATGCTAGCACTTCACCTTTTTTTTTTGAAACTAAAGACATAAAATTTTTAAAAATTTTATTTACAAAAAAAATTCTTCTCTTTTTTACAAGAACTTTTAGAAAATTTATAATTAATTTTGATAAATTCATTTGAGATGATATTTTTTCTAGTATTTCTAATTGACTTGACTGCGATTGTGTCGGGTTTTTTATAAAAGTTTTTAAATCTTCGCTGCTACTATAAATTATAAAAAAATCATTAACATTTTTTTCCACTAATTCTAGATCAGAGTTCTCAACAGCAAGCTCATACAATGCTAGGGCATATCTATTTGCAGTTTCTGATGAAAAAGACTTATTAGAACTCAATTTAATACCTTTAGGTTAAAAATCTTTTTAGATGTTGTTCTACTAGCATATGGATAGGTATCGTTCAAGGTGCTTAGATTGCTTTAAGCGAAATTAATAGGATCAACATCAACCGTGAGTTTTATTTTTTTAGAAATAGTTAAATTTTCAAGAATTTTTCCTACTTTTTTTTGAATTAAATTGCTATTTTTTGACCTTAATAGAAGCCTAGTTCTAAATTTATTTCTAACTCTAAATATAGGTGAATCTACTGGACCTAAGACTTCAAGCTCAACGAGAGTGCTTAATTTTTTTTTTATTTCTTGTGCCCCTCTAAAACTGTCTTGACTAGAGCTAGCTGAAATAATTAAAGCAATAAGTCTTCTGAAGGGGGGCAAGTTTTTATTTTTTCTCACTACTAATTCATTATTTAAGAATTTTTCAGGATTATTTTCTAATAAGTCTTTTAATGTTTCATTTAACGGGTCTATGGTTTGATAGATGATTGTAGATTTTTTTGAAAATCTTCCTGCTCTCCCGCTTAATTGGTTGTAAAGTTGAATATTTTTTTCTGTAGTTCTCAGATCGTAACCCATTCCAGAAAAATCTGCGTCCACTACAACGATGCAATTTAATTTAGGAAAATTAAACCCTTTTGAAATTAATTGTGTTCCTACCAATATATCAATTTCATTTTGTTCAATTTTTTTAAGAATAGATTCTGTCTGTCCCTTTTTTGATAAAAAATCACTTGAGAAAATTCTAATTTTTTTTTTGGGAAAAATAACTTTTAACTCTTCATATATTTTTTCGACACCTGGACCGTACATTCGGAAATCGCAAAGTTCTTTATTTGTCTTACAGTTGTTTTCTTTTTTTATTTTATGCCCACAATGGTGACAAATAAGTTTGTTAATAGACTTATGGTAAGTTAAATAAATAGAACAGCTAGGGCACAAATGTTTAAAACCACACTTCTTGCAAATTAAAAAAGGTGCATAACCTCTTCGATTTAAGAAAAATAAAACCTGCTCTTTTTTTTTTAAATATTTTTTAGCTATGTCGATGGTTTCATCCGCTATAAAATGATCTTTTTTAAGTTCAGCTTTATGTAGATTTACTATTTGGGCGTCTGGTAAAGGAGATTGACTATAGCGATTAATTAATCTTGTGTGGTTATATTTTTTATTTTTTATATTGTTAAAGGTTTCTAGTGATGGCACAGCCGAAACTAAATGTATGGGAATATTCTCAAATGATGCCCTGGAAATTGCCATATCACGAGCATGATAAATAATACCTTCATCTTGTTTGTATGATGGATCGTGTTCTTCATCTAAGACTATTAGTCCTAGATTTTTAAACGGGAGCATCAATGAAGAACGAGCTCCAATTACTAATTTTAAATCTCTACCGATAACACCTTGCCAAATTTTTCTTTTACTTTTTATCCCTATTTTGGAATGCCAAATTGATGGCGTAAACCCAAAAAACTCTTCAAACCTGTCTTTGAATTGATTTGTTAAAAATATTTCGGGTAACAATATTAAGGCTTGTTGACCTTTATCTAAAATTTCTTTTACTCTCTCAAAGTAAACGATTGTCTTTCCTGAGCCTGTAACGCCTTGTAACAAAGATACATTGAAAGAATTCCCGAATTTTTTTAAATCATCAAGGCTTTTTATCTGATCTTTGTTTAAGGTAAAATTAATTTTTTTTTTTTCTACTTCTTCTTTTTTATATTCTTCAATCTTAGATATATTTTTTTTATCCCCTAAGCACATCTTTAAAACCATACCTTTTGAGACTAAATTGTAAGATGAAAACCAATTAATATAGTTTATTAGATTTTTGCTGATTTTAAAATTTACTAATCTTTCTTCAACAATTCTTAGTTTAAATTTTTTTACTGATGGTTGAACTTTATCCCAAATAACACCTATTTCTTTTGATTTCCCAAAGGGGACAGTAACTATGTCACCTGGTTTTAGGTTTTCTATATCACCGGAGTCGTAGGTAAATGGAAAATTAAATATTTTAGGAACTAGAACGGGAACTTTCATTTTTGAGAATCTAATTAATATTATATCAATTAAAAATGAATTGCTCTTTTATCGACAGCCAGAGCTGCTTCTTTTACCGCTTCTGTATGTGTCGGGTGCGCATGGCAAGTTCGAGCGATATCTTCAGCGCTTGCTCCAAATTCCATAGCCATGGCCATTTCAGCTATCATATCACCTGTATGTGGTCCTATCATGTGTACACCTAAAACTCTGTCCGTTTTGCTATCAGCTAATATTTTTACAAAACCGTCTGTTTCATTGTTAACCTTAGCTCTTGAATTTGCAAGAAAAGGAAATTTACCAACTTTATAATTTATATTTTCTTTCTTAAGTTGTTCTTCTGTTTTGCCCACAACCGCCACTTCTGGTGATGTGTAAACGACGCCAGGTATAATATCGTAATTAACATGCCCTGCTTGACCAGCGATAATCTCTGCCACAGCAATGCCTTCTTCTTCAGCTTTGTGAGCTAGCATTGGGCCTTTGATTACATCTCCGATAGCATAGATGTTGCTAATAGATGTTTGTAACTTTTTATTTACCTCAACTTTACCGTCCTTGTCTTTCTTAATTCCTATTTTTGTTAAATTCAATCCGTCTGTATAAGGCTTTCTTCCAACAGAAACTAAAACTTTATCTGCCACAATAGATTCTTGTTTTGACGTCTCGTTGTTTGTAAAAAGAACTTCAACTTGATTATTTTTGTTTTTGACTGAAGTAACTTTAGAATTTAATTTAAATTTAAATCCTTGTTTTGTTAAAATTTTCATAAACTCTGATGAAATTTCTTTGTCCATTCCAGGCGTAATGTGATCTAAATATTCTAAAACTGTTACGTTTGACCCAAGTCGTGACCACACGGAGCCCATTTCTAATCCAATATATCCACCTCCAATTACTATAAAATTTTTTGGCACTTCTTTTAAAGCAAGTGCACCTGTTGAGGATATAATATTTTCTTCATCAATTTCAATACCAGGCAGTGAAGAGGCGGCAGATCCTGTTGCAATAACAATATTTTTTGATTTATATGATGTTTTATTTTCGCCTTCGTAGACAACAACATCATTTTTAGAGAATAAAACACCTTTACCTTTGATGTATGTGACTTTATTTTTTTTAAATAAAAATTCAATTCCTTTGGTTAGAACTTGTACTGACTTATTCTTATTTGCCATCATTTTATCTAGATTGAGTTTTAACCCTGAAAATTCTATTCCTTGAGCGTCAAAATCTTTTTGGGCTTTACGGTAAGACTCAGATAAATTTAAAAGACTCTTTGATGGGATACAACCTACATTAAGGCAGGTTCCTCCAAGCGTTCCTCTTGATTCTATGCATGCAGTTTTTAAGCCTAATTGAGCTGCTCTAATCGCACATACATATCCACCAGGTCCACCACCAATAATAATTACATCAAAATTATTTTCCATAATTATAAGTTTAAAAATAGTCTTCTAGGATCTTCGAGACACTCTTTAACTATTTTTAAGAAAGAAACAGCTTCTTTGCCATCCACAATTCTGTGATCATAGGATAGGGCTAGATACATAATAGGTCTAATAGATACACTCTTATTAATCGCAACTGGTCTTTCTATAATATTGTGCATGCCTAATACTGCAGACTGAGGTGGGTTTAAAATAGGTGTTGAAAGCATTGAGCCGTAGATACCACCATTGGTAATTGTAAAGGTTCCTCCTTGTAAATCATCAATAATGATCTTGCCGTCTCTTGCTTTTTGCCCCAGTGAAGTTATGTTTTTTTCTATATCTGCAAAAGACATCTCGTCTGTGTTTCTCAAAACAGGAACTACTAAACCTCGGTCTGTACCAACAGCTATGCTGATGTTGTAATAATTTTTATAAACAATCTCATCTCCTTGAATTTCTGCATTTATAATTGGATAATTTTTAAGACCAACAACACATGCTTTTACAAAAAAAGACATAAATCCTAATTTAACAGAATATTTTTTTTGAAATTCTTCTTTATGTTCATTTCTCATTGAGATAACTGAACTCATATCTATTTCATTGAATGTAGTTAGCATAGCCGCATTTTCTTGGGCTTCTTTAAGTCTTTTGGCTATAGTCATTCTTAATCTTGTCATTTTAATTCGCTCTTCAGGGCCATGAGTAGTTTTTCGTTCTGATGGTTCTGGTGTTGTACCCATTAAGCTTAAAAGATCTTCTTTTAAAATAACCCCATTTTTACCTGAACCTTTAACATCGCTAAGATTTATATTAGACTCAGTTGCTAGTTTTCTTGCAGCTGGTGATACATAATTTGAATCTGAATTTTTCGTGATTTTTGACTCATTATGAATTTCTGTTAGTACAAATGGTTCCTCTTCTTTTTCTAATTTTTTTTCCTCCGTAACTTGTGCTGAATCCTTTACAACTTCCAGTTTTTTTGATGGGGGTGAGTATTTTTTTTCTTCAGAACTTACAATCGCTGGAGAACTTTTTGATTGAGTAATAGTTCCTAGTAAAGCTCCAACATTTACGGTTTGACCTTCTTTCACAGAAATTTTTTCTAGAATTCCATTAGAAGGTGAGGGTACTTCGACGTTAACTTTATCTGTTTCTAATTCTACAATCGGTTCGTCGGCGTTAACTTTTTCACCTTCATTTTTCAACCACTTAGCTACAGTAGCTTCTGTTACAGATTCTCCAAGCACAGGGACTAGTATACGTTCAGACATTAGTTAATTTTTCCAACCACCTTTTCTAATATTTCTTTTTGTTGTGCAAGATGTTTATTAAGATTTCCTGTCGCTGTAGAGGCGGAAGGTCTTCTTCCAATATATTCAACGTTTTTATTGGCATAATTAATGATTTCTAGAGTTCTGTTAATGTAGTGATTAACTGTATTCCAGGCACCCATATTTTTTGGCTCTTCCTGGCACCAATAAAAATCGGCTTTTTGAGCGTACTTTTTTAATTCTCTGCCTAGTCTTTTTACAGGGAAAGGATAAATTTGTTCTAAACGGATAAAAACAACTTGATCATTTTTTGTTTTCTCTCTGGCGTCTACTAAATCAAAATAAATTTTTCCAGAACAAATGACTACTTTTTTAATTTGATTGTCTTTTTTAAGTTTAATTAATCCATACTCACTCATGTAGGCTCGGTCGGACAAAACTCTATGGAAAGAAGTTTCTTTTGCAAAATCGTTTATACTGGAAACACATTGTTTGTGCCTTAGTAAAGATTTAGGTGTCATAATTATTAAAGGTTTTCTAAATTCTCTATGCATCTGTCTTCTTAGAGCGTGAAAATAATTTGCTGGTGTTGTACAGTTCACTACTTGGATGTTGTCTTGTGCACATAGTTGTAAAAATCTCTCCAACCTTGCTGAAGAATGTTCGGGTCCTTGCCCTTCATAACCATGAGGTAGTAACATCACTAAACCACTGGCTCTTCCCCATTTAGACTCACCCGAGGTTATAAACTGGTCGATGATTATTTGTGCTCCATTAGCAAAATCACCAAATTGAGCTTCCCATAAAACCAGCGTTTCTGGTTCTGACAAAGAATACCCAAACTCAAAACCTAATACCGCTAGTTCAGATAAGAGGGTGTCTATTACTTCAAATTTTTTTTGATTTTTTGAGATATTATTTAAAGGAATGTACCGTTCATGACTATCTTGATTTCTAAGTACAGAATGTCTCTGACTAAAAGTTCCTCTTCCAGAATCTTGACCTGATAATCTAACAGAAAAGCCTTCATCTAAAAGAGTGCCAAATGCTAGTGCTTCGGCAGTTGACCAATCAATAGGAAGATTATTGGTAAACATTCTTTTTTTATTTTCAAATATTTTTTTTAAAGTTTTGTGTATGTTTAGATTGTTTGGAATAGTTGTAATTTTTTTTCCAATTAAGTTAATTTTTTCTTTATTGACACCACTTGCTCCTCTTTTATCTTTTCCAGGTGTTGGGGTAAATCTTGACCAAACTCCATCAAACCATTTTAGTTCTGGTTTATAGTTTTTCGATTCAATAAATTCTTTTTCAAGGTATGTCTTAAAATTATTTATTTCTTTCCCTACCTGTTCCTCAGAAAAAAGCTTCTCGTTTACTAATTTTTCAGAATAAATTTTGAGAGTTGTGGGGTGAGTTTTTATTTTTTTATACATTAATGGCTGAGTAAAAGAAGGTTCGTCACCCTCATTATGTCCAAATCTACGATAGCAAAACATATCAATTACAATATCTCTATTAAATTGCTGTCTAAACTCAGTTGCAATTTTCGCGCAATGTACAACTGCTTCAGGATCATCTCCGTTTACGTGTAAAATGGGGGCTTGAGCAATTTTTGCTACTTCACTTGGATACGGTGAAGATCTTGCGAACCTCGGCGATGTTGTAAAGCCTATCTGGTTGTTAACAATAATGTGAATTGTTCCACCTATATTGTGCCCAGGCAATCCTGACATTGCAAAACATTCTGCAACTATTCCTTGACCTGCAAATGCTGCGTCTCCATGAATTAATACGGGTATAGCTTTTTTTCTTTTTAGATCATTATGAAAAAATTGTTTTGCTCTTACTTGTCCTAAAACTACAGGATTAACAGCCTCTAAGTGTGAGGGATTGTCAGTTAAACTGATATGTACAACGTTGCCGTCGAACTCTCGATTTGATGATGCTCCTAAATGATATTTAACATCTCCTTCAAAGTCTCTTTTAGCTGCAACTGCACTTCCAAAAAATTCATTAAAAATTGCTTTAATTGGCTTACCCATAACATTTGCTAAAATATTTAATCTACCCCTATGAGACATACCAATTTTAATTTCTTTTACTCCTAAATTTCCACCTCTTTTTATGATTTGTTCAAGTGCGGGTACTAAAGATTCACCTCCATCAATTCCAAATCTTTTTGTTCCGACAAATTTAACGTGTAAGTATTTTTCAAAACCTTCTGCTTCAATAATTTTATTTAAGATTGCTTTTTTTCCATTTTCTGTAAAAATAACTTCTTTCTCTGGTCCTTCTATTCTATCTCTAATCCAGTTTTTTTCATCTGGATCTCCCATGTGCATAAATTCGTATCCAATATTTCCGGAGTAAGTTTTTTTTAAGATATTTATTATTTCTGAAAGTTTTGCTTCTTGCAGTCCTAAAACTCCATCTAAAAATATTTTTTTACTAAAATCGCTATTAGTAAAACCATATGTTTCAGGTTTAAGTTCGGGATGTTCCTCTCTGGTCATCAACCTCAAGGGGTCAAGGTTTGCTTTTAAGTGTCCTCTTATTCTATAAGCTCTAATTAACATTATAGCCCTTATAGAATTTTTTGCAGATTCTTCAGTTAAAGCAGGGTAGACAATTTTATCATTTTCTAGCGAATTTTTTTCTAATGAACTTTCTAAATTTAAATTAATTGTTCTAATATTTTTTTTAGGTGCCCAGCTAGGTCCCTCCAATGTTTTAGAAATAATTTCTTTATTTTCTTTAAGACCATCAAAGAATTCTTTCCAACCTTCTGGGAGTTTTTTAGGATTCTCTAGATAATCTAAATAAAATTCTTCTATGAAAGCTGAATTATTTCCAGATAAAAAGGAGGTCTTTTTAAATATGTTATTATCTCGAGACGATGACATTTATTGCCTCATAATAACATATAATTTTTAATTAACTATTTAGTTTTTCAAGTAATGTTTTGCCTATATCTGCTGGAGATTTTGAGATAGTCATACCTGCTGACCTCATTTTTTCAATCTTATCTTCTGCCCCGCCTTTACCACCAGAAATGATAGCTCCAGCATGGCCCATTCTTCTACCTGGGGGAGCGGTTAATCCCGCAATAAATCCAACCATAGGTTTTTTTATCTTTGATTTTTTTATAAATTCTGATGCTTCTTCCTCTGCAGAACCACCTATTTCTCCAATCATAACAATGGACTTTGTTTCATCATCTTTTAAAAATAGATCAAGACAGTCGATGAAATTTGTTCCATTAATTGGATCTCCACCTATGCCTATACAAGTGGATTGCCCCATACCATTTGCTGTTGTTTGAGCAACTGCTTCATAGGTTAAAGTTCCAGATCTAGAAACTATCCCAACAGAACCTTTTTTGTGAATGTTTCCTGGCATAATTCCAATTTTACATTCATCCGGCGTTATAATTCCAGGGCAATTCGGTCCTATTAATCGACTATTACTTCTATTTAAAATTTGTTTTACTTTAATCATGTCTATAATAGGTATGCCTTCAGTTATACATACTATAAGTTCTATTTTTGCTTCAATTGCTTCGTTTATAGCTGCAGCTGCAAATTTTGGTGGAACATAAATCATTGTTGCGCTTGCTCCTGTAATTTTCTTTGCTTCTTCAACTGTGTCAAAGACAGGTAAATCAAGATGTTTTTGTCCACCTTTTTTCGGCGTGACTCCGCCCACTAACTTTGTACCGTATTTTATAGCTTGCTCTGAATGAAATGTTCCGTGCTTTCCTGTAAAACCTTGACAGATAACTTTTGTATTTTTATTTACTAATACAGACATTTATTTTATTGCCTCAACAATTTTTTTTGCTGCATCATTCAGATCTGTAGCTGATAATATTTTTAGGTCAGATTTGTCTAATAATTCTTTTCCTTCTTTAAAATTAGTACCCGCTAACCTAACGACAAGAGGGACTTTTAAATTTGTTTCTTTTGCAGCATCAAGTACTCCTTGAGCAATTACATCACACCTCATTATTCCACCGAATATATTTATTAATATTCCTTTAACATTTTTATCTGAGAGAATTAATTTAAAAGCAGCTGATACTTTTTCTTTTGATGCTCCTCCTCCTACGTCTAAAAAGTTTGCTGGTTCTTTGCCATATAATTTTATAATATCCATGGTTGCCATGGCCAATCCTGCGCCGTTAACCATACATCCAATAGATCCGTTAAGTTTAATATAAGCTAAATCATGTTTGCTCGCTTCAATCTCAGCTGGTTCTTCTTCATTCAAATCTCGTAATTGAAGAATTTCTGGTCTTCTAAAAAGTGCATTATCGTCGAAATTCATTTTTGCATCTAAACATACTATTCTTTCATCTTTAGTAATTATAAGTGGATTTATTTCTATTAAAGTTGCGTCTTTTTCTAGTAGAATTTTGTAGAGAGCTTTAATTAACTTTTGTGCTGTTAATTTCTGTTCACTGTTGAAATCAAATGGCTTAATTATTTTTTCTATTTCATCTATTTCAACATCACTTTTATAATCAATTTTATTTGTAATAATTTTTTCTGGTGTTTCAGAGGCTACTTTTTCAATGTCCACTCCACCTTCGGTACTGCTTATAAAAGCAATTTTTGAGCTTTCTCTGTCTACCAAACAAGACAGATAAAACTCTTTTGATATGTCTGAAGCTTCTTCTATGTAAAGTCTTTCTACTTCTTTACCTTCAGGGCCTGTCTGGGGTGTAATTAAATTCATACCAAACATAATTTTTGCTTGAACTTTTAATTCCTCTATATTTTTTACTAATTTTACTCCACCACCTTTGCCTCTGCCTCCTGCGTGTATTTGAGCTTTTAAAACAAACTCTTTAGAGTTTAATTGCTTAATACTTTCATCTATTTCATTTAAGGAAAATATTACGACTCCTTTTGAAACTGGAGCTCCAAACTCTTTTAACAATTCTTTAGCTTGATGTTCGTGGATATTCATTGCAATGCTTTTATATATATTTTAGTGTTATTTTCATCAACTAAATATACTTTTATACTCAATATGTTTAAAATTAATTTTAATAACTTGTATATTAAAACACTCAATAAAAATTTTAGTAAGCTTTTTGAGGTTTTATTTTTTGCTTTATTTCTATTTATAGGGTTATCAATTGTAAAAGATTATGGTCTATCTACTGATGAGCCATTTCAAAGAACAAATGGATATTTGTGGTATTTAAAGTTAATTGAAACATTTTCATCAAATCAAGAATATATAGAAGTACTTAAAAATAAATTTGAGACTATGTATTGGTCTCAGGAAATGAATAACGGCTTCTACAATGAATACGGAGTTCTATTTGATTTATTTGCTGCGTCTGTTGAAGAATTTTTAGAAATTAAAAATAATCTGAATGTGTTTTATACAAAACATATATTAACATTTTTGTTATTTTTTTTATCATCAATTTTTTTTTACAAAATTATATATGAAAGATTTCAAGATAGAGGTTTTTCTATTTTAATAACTCTTTTTTATATTTCATCTCCACGTATTTTTGCAGAGTCATTTTACAATTGTAAAGATATAGTCTTTATGTGTTTTTGTGTTTTTGCTTTATATTTTTGTCTTAAAAGTATAAATAAATTTTCATTTAAAAATAATTTTTACTTTTCATTATTTGCAGCTCTAGCAACTGATATTCGAATAATGGGTATTCTTTTTTTTGTACTATATTTAATTTTTTTTTTATTTAATTCTTTAGAAAATAAAAATTTTTTTAAAACCAACTATAAAAAAATTATTTTGTTTTTCTTCTCGTATTTTTTATTTGTTTTTATATTTTGGCCTTTTTTGTGGGATGCTCCATTACAAAACTTTTTATTAGCTTTTAAATCTTTTTCTAATTATGGTTTAAATTTACATGTATTTTTTTTAGGAGAGTATATTCAAGCTAACAATTTACCCTGGTACTATATTCCTGTTTGGATTTTAATTACGTCCCCTATAATTTTTAGTATTTTTTTTTTTATTGGACTTATAAAAATTTCATTATTATTGTTTAATAATTTTCTTAATGTGTCTGAAAAAAATAAACTGTGGAAGCAAAAATATGAGCAAAAAGATATCTTTGTTACTATTTTTTTTTTATTACCTATATTTTCTGTAATATTTCTTAATTCTACACTTTACGGTGGATGGAGACATTTATATTTTATTTACCCATCATTTGTATATTTAATCGCAGTCGGTATAAATTATATATTAGGTTTAAATTTTAAAAATTATTTTAAAAAAATTTTATTTATTATTATTTTTTTAAGTTTATCATTTAATTTCTACGGTTTATTTAAATTGCACCCATACCAAAATGTCTATTTTAATTTTCTTGTCGAAAAAAGAGCCAATAAATTGTTTGAAATTGATTATTGGGGCTTAGGCAATAAAGAAGCAATTAATTTTATAGTTAACAGTAAAACTAAGAATAATAATGTTTCAGTTAGAACTGCCAGTTTTACACCACTTTTTTATAGTAAATTAGTCACAAATACAGATGATGCTCATTTTCGGTTTACTGGGACTCAACAAATTGATCAAGATTTTATATTTACAAACTATATTTACGAGAGTGATCCTAAATATTTAAAAAAATATCTTATTCCTAAAAATTATAGCAAGTTTTTTTCATTAAAAAGGGGTAATATTATTATAAACGAAATTTACAAAAAAGAATAAATTTTTTTATGAGATTATTTTTTTACAAAACATTAATTATTTTTTTTTTTATAGTTTTAGTTTATAAACTAACTATTAGTAAAACTATTATACAAATTGAAGCTAGTCTCGATAACTTATCGTCTAAAGAAAATATTTCGACAATAAAAGAGAAACTTAGAGATGAAATAAAAAGTTCTTTAAGTAAAAAAAAAATTTTAAAAGATGAGGATGCGACATTAATAAAAAAATTTATAGATAAAATTAGTAATGAGATTAGAGAAGCTAATTAAAATTTTTTGTTCACGTAGATTCTATCTTCCCATGATGTAAAGGGAAATTGAAAAGTTTCCTTTAGTATAAAATTATTTTTATATAAATAATTGTTTATTTCTTTTGGATTATAATTAAAATAAATTTTATCTCTACGAAATTCTATAAGTATATAGTGTATATTTTTAATAAACTTGTTTAAGCCTAACAATACTTCTTTTTCATGTCCTTCAGTGTCAATTTTAATTAGGTCTATTTTTTTTATATTATTTTTTTTTATAATTGCATCTAATCTTTTCGTTTGTACATCGTAAACCTTTTTGATTAAACTTTGTTTATTACTTGAGGTGAACAACTTAGTTTTTAAAGATAAATAATAATCTCCCTCATCTATTTTAACTAAAGAAGACGTCAAGTCATGCCTATTAATGTAAAATTTTTTTTTTTTATTATTATTAGAAATAGCATTGTTAAAAATTTTTATATATTTAATTTCTTTGTATTTTTTTTTTATTTTTTTATAAATATTTATCTGTGGCTCAAACATCAAAACTTTATTAACCTGAAAGTTATTTATTATTAAGTCTGTATATTTTCCGTTATGTGCCCCTACGTCAACAAAACAACTGATATTTAATCTATTTTTTTTTAAACTTGTAAGAATTTTTTTTTGATGGAACTTATCTATTAAATCAAAAAAAAGAATAACAAAAAATTTGACTAGCTTCACTGAAAGTCCTTACAATTTTTATTAATTTGAAATTTAGTCATTATTTTAGAAACCTTTTTTTTTGTTAAACAATTTTTGTTAATTATAAGTTCTATAATAAAATCCTCATTTTCAGAAATCTCATATACAAGATTGATATTATTTTTATTTAAATTTCTAATAAAAAAGGCTTTATATTGCTTGTGATATTCTTGATTTTTTAATGGAAAACTCACAGCTGCATGATGCCATTGATTAGGAGAATAATCATAAATTTTTAAAGCGGAGGCTATAAATTGATAATCAGTTATAATTGTTTTATTTGACTGATCCTTAGAAATAATTTGCATTGCTTCTTTAAGATTTTTAATTTCTTCTTCTGGATTATCTGGGTATTTGTATGTAATCCATTTCAACCCACTTAGATCATTTGTTAGTTCCACCGCATCTATTGCTTTGCTCAGATCTACTTTTTCTAGTTCATTAAATTTTCTATGTTCATTAAACCTAATGTGATATTTAGCTGTTGAATAAATGCATATCAAAATAGTAAATAATAAAACAAATCTATTTTGAAAACTTTTTTTATAAAAAACATGAATTGTTCCTGCTAGCAAAGGTATTAAAAAAAAAATAAATTTTTGATTTAAAGTAAAATATTGATGGAAAGTTAACACAATGGTTAGCACAATTATATTTAGTATAATAAAAATAGTTTTTACATCTTTGCCCTTCCTCAACTTTATTAATATGCTGGATAAAACGATTAATAAAATGAAAATAAATTTATATTCACTCACTGTACCAAGAAAATTAAATTTATAAGTTGAAAATCTTATATTGCCAATAGTTTTTGCATAGAGAATATACTGTTCATAAAAATTTAAAAAATTTATTTTTGTAAAATAAAAAAATAAAAATAAAAAAAATATTGATATAATTGAGCCTGCTATTAGTGGTTTTAATATTTTTATATTTTTTTTTAAATCGTAAAATAAATAAACTGTTATTAAAAAAAAAATACCTACCAAACCATAAACGGCTGGTGTCTGTTTTGATAAAAATGACAAGATAAATAAAAATGGTATAAATATAAAATATAAATTTTTATTTTTAAGTATACCGAAAATAAAAAAATAAAATATGAGTATTAAAAAAAAAGTTGAATGATGATCTACGAAAGGGGTGCCAACAACCGGATAAAATAAAATAGCAAAAAAAATAGAATAAATGATTGAAAATTTTTTTTTTAAACCCATCTCAACAAAAATAAGATAGGTTATTATTGATATAATTGAATTAAATAGGGATGAATGAATTATATAACTTGTCCAGTTAACTCCGTTCAAAGTAAAAAATAATGCGTTTAAGTAGTCCAATAAAGGCCCTGTAACTAACCAATAATCTGTGAATGGTATGTAGCCATTTAGAATTCTATACCCTCCATTGTATAAAACAAAATTGTCCATTGGCATGACACCAATAAACCCATAATAAAAATTAATAAAAAATGAAAAAAAACCCAGTACTATTACTGGTAAATATCTTTTATAATGAAGGATCAATTTTTTTTGCTGCATTAAATAACTCTTTTACAGATTCTACAGAGTGATCAAATTGTTTTTTTTCTTCATTTGATAAATTTAATTCAATAACTTTTTCAATACCATTTTTACCTATCAAGACTGGTACTCCAGCGTAAAGATCTTTAAAACCATATTCTCCATTTAAATATGCTGCGCAAGGTAACTCTTTTTTTAAATCTTTTAAATAGCTTTCTGCCATTTCGACTCCTGAAGCAGCAGGTGAATAAAAAGCTGAGCCTTTTTCTAATAACTTAACTATTTCGGCGCCACCTTTTTTTGTTCTATCGATAATTTGATCTAATTTATTTTTTGTAATTTTTCCTCTTTCAATTAAATCATTCAAAGGCTCTCCATTAACCAAAGTATGGTTGCACATTGGTACCATCGTATCTCCATGACCTCCAAGAACTAGTGATTTGATTTTTTTAACTGGCACTTCAAGTTCTTGTGAGAGAAAATATTTAAACCTTGAAGAGTCTAAAATTCCTGCCATACCTATAACTTTATTTTTTGGCAAACCTGAATATTTTTGTAAGGCCATTACAATTACATCTAGTGGATTTGTAATGCATATTACAAATGCATTAGGTGATGTGCTTTTAATTCCTTCCGCAACTTGTTTAATAATTTTTAAATTTATTCCAAGTAAGTCGTCTCTTGTCATGCCAGGTTTTCTTGGAACACCCGCAGTAATAATTATTACATCAGAGTTTTTTGTATCTGCGTAATTGCTAGTTCCAGAAATATTAACGTTAAACCCATCTACCGAAGATGACTGGGCTATATCTAGGGCTTTACCTTTCGCTACACCTTCAGCTACATCAAACAAAACCACATCGCCCAGTTCTTTCAAGGCTATTAAGTGGGCTAAAGTCCCTCCAATTTGACCCGCTCCTATAAGTGAAATTTTTTTGTTCATTTTTATTTCATTGTTGGCATCACAAATTCTGGATCAGATCGTAAGCCCGATGGCCATCTTGATGTGATTGTTTTTAATTTTGTATAAAATCTAGTACCTTCCATTCCATGCATATGGTGATCTCCAAATAAAGATCTTTTCCATCCACCGAAACTATGAAAAGCCATGGGAACGGGTATTGGAATATTAATACCAACCATTCCTACCTGTACTTTACTCGCAAATGTTCTGCCTGCATCACCATCTCTAGTAAAAATAGTAACTCCGTTTCCAAATTCATGATCGTTCACTAATTTTAAAGCTTCTTCAAAATCTTTTGCTCTTAGAACAGATAAAACTGGGCCAAAAATTTCTTCTTTATATATTCTCATGCTTTTTTTAACGTGGTCAAATAAGCAACCACCTATGTAGTGGCCGTTCTCATAACCTTGTAATTTTAAGTTCCTTCCGTCAACAACTAGTTTTGCACCTTCTTTAACACCAATATCAACATAACCTTTTACTTTTTCTAAATGTTCTTTAGTAACAAGCGGGCCCATCTCAGATTTTTTGTCCATACCCGATCCTACTTTTAAAGCCTCAACTTTTTTAGATAAACTTTCAACTAATTTGTCTCCTATCCCTCCAACTGCGACAGCAACAGATTGTGCCATACATCGTTCTCCAGCTGATCCGTAAGCGGCACCCATCAAACCATTTACAGCTTGTTCTAAATCACAGTCAGGCATAATAACAGCATGATTTTTTGCTCCGCCTAATGCTTGAACCCTCTTTTCATTTTTTGCACAATTTTCGTAAATATATTTTGCAACTGGTGTTGATCCAACAAAGCTAACTGCTGATACGTCTTTGTTATTAATTATAGCGTCAACAGCTTCTTTATCTCCATTCACAACATTGAATACCCCTTCTGGCAATCCTGCTTCTAAAAGTAATTCTGCTAGCTTTATCGAACAAGATGGATCTTTTTCTGATGGTTTTAAAATAAAAGTATTTCCACATGCTATAGCAACTGGAAACATCCACATTGGCACCATCGCGGGGAAATTAAAAGGTGTAATACCTGCGCAAACTCCAAGGGGTTGTCTTAAAGACCAACTATCGACATCTGTTCCAACGTTTTCAGTGAATTCTCCTTTTAGTACCTGTGGAATACCGCAGGCAAATTCTACAACTTCTAAGCCTCTTGTGATTTCACCTTTAGCATCATCAAATACTTTCCCGTGCTCTGAAACTATAATTTTAGTTAATTCTTCAAAATTTTTTTCTATAATATCTTTGAATTTAAACATCACTCTTGCTCTTTGAAGAGGAGGCTTTCTTGACCAAGAGGTAAATGCAGTTTTAGCAGCTTCTATAGCGTTATCCATGTCTTTAGTTGATGCTAGTTTTACTTCGGCGGATTGTTCGCCAGTTGCAGGGTTAAAAACTTTGGATGTTCTTTTTGAATCACCTGAGAATTTTTTTCCATTTACAAAATGTTCAATGATATTCATAGAGGTAATTAAATAATTAAGGTTTTAGGTTGTTGCAAGCATTTTCTTAATTGAACCTATGGCTTTTGCTGGATTAAGACCTTTTGGGCATGAATTGGTACAATTCATGATGGTGTGACATCTATAAAGCTTGAGTTCATCAGCAACTTTTTTTAATCTTTCTTTTTTTTCCTCATCTCTGCTATCATTTATCCATCTATAAGCTTGCAGCAAAACAGCTGGGCCTAAGTACTTGTCTCCATTCCACCAGTAGCTAGGGCAAGACGTAGAGCAACATGCACAAAGTATGCATTCATAATGACCGTCTAATCTTGATCTATCTTTCTCAGATTGTAAAATTTCTTGTTTTTCTTGTCCTGTTTGTGTTGTTTTCAACCAAGGCTGAATAGACTCATACTGTTTGTAAAGCCCACTTAAGTCACCAATCAAATCTTTAATGACTTTTAAATGGGGAAGAGGATAAATATTTAGTTCTCCTTTAATATCTGTATGAGACTTTATGCAAGATAATGTATTAACACCATCAACATTCATTGCACATGAACCACATACTCCGTGCGCACAAGATCTTCTAAAAGTTAATGAAGAGTCAATTTCATTTTTTATTTTAAATAATATATCTAAAACTTTAGGACCACAGCTTCCCATGTCAACTTCGAAAGTATCAATTCTTGGATTTTGATCATTAGATGGCTCCCATCTATAAATATTTACTTTTTTTAAATTAGAAGAGTTTGTTTTATCTTTATAGTATTTGCCTTTTAGGATTTTAGAATTTTGTGGTAAATTAAGCTGCACCACTTTTAATAGACTCTCTCTTTAGGTGGAAAATATTGTACATCATTTGTTAATGTTCTAGCATGAACATCTCTATATTTTAGAGTAACTTTATCTCCATCTTGCCAAGCTAAAGT
>Ga0307995_1000277_pt1 | contig 36398 bp, 29 predicted proteins | sample EllFjometagen262_FD_203132 | JGI IMG/M metagenome (GOLD analysis project Ga0307995, IMG submission 203132) | Marine microbial communities from Ellis Fjord, Antarctic Ocean - #262 | ecosystem: Environmental > Aquatic > Marine > Unclassified | place: Southern Ocean | collected 2014-11-02 | reverse complement strand
TATTTTCATTCTCACTGTCGCTTCTTCTCTGCCTGAAACCCTCAAAGTCGGTGCTGTTAAAGTCGAAGTAAGGATTCTCGAACTCGATACCCCTCGCTTCGCGACCTGTAATCATGCCCTCTGTCACCAAGACTCCCATGTAGACAATCAACGTGACTACCAAGAGTGTATAGCGATTCCTTAATAGTAAATTTTTCATGCCTTTCTCCTGTTAGTCCGTAAAGCGACGCATGAATACGGCGCCCGCTATCAGTATAGAGCCAACCACAATTCCAAAAAGTGTATCGTAATTAAAAACCCTTTCGAATACGCTTTGAAACTCGAAGATTAGATATTGATTTGGATCTGATGTTCGCGACGCCACCCAATTCGCCAAGAACTGCGTGCCGAATATGAAATCCTCGAGAAACCCTACGAGTATAAAGACACCGCCAGCCCATAGCAGAGGAGTCTTCTTCGCGAAAGCCGAAAATAGAAGCAACCAACCTACTGATGGAAGCAACCACAGGCCAGTCACGACAGCAGAAATATAGATCAACACCAAACTGGCAATAGCAGCTAGGAACAGGTAGCCAATGCCCACCAGATCCACATCGTTGCTGATTCCTAGTACCGTTAACCAGACCATCGCTACCAGATACATTCCAAATATAATCAGAACGTAAAAAATTGGCGCAACCAAGACAATAGCAACGATTTTGGAAAGCACCGTTTGAAGATTCGAGACCGGCATAGACTGCCAAAACAAAACACTCATCTCTTTTCGATCTTGATACAGGGTATTGATAAGGTAAATAACGCTACACACATAAAGTGTAAGGTAGAAGGGAATCGCCAACAACATAATAAATGGCGCTATATCGAACGGCGACAATCCATCAAATAGAACCGAAACAAAGCGCAGCCCTCCAGCCAAGTCGCTTTGGTCTATCTGCGTAGCTACCCATGTCGCCGCCACTAATAGGAGCAAGGCAACTACCACTGGAGCACCAATAAATATATTTCGGTGCTCTAGCACTTCCCGCTTTAACAACGCATAGAATTGAAGTAGTGCGAATTTATCCATATTTTATTTCCTTCAACTTTGCCACAAACAGATCGGCAACACTTGGAGTGTGCAACTCGCCCAGAGTCTTAAGCTGTTCTTTGGGAACCGATTCGAAAGTGTAAGATTTTTTCCCGAGCAATTTGCGAACATAAAGAGGCTGAAGAGCATCAGCCTGGTCCACCTTGTCTGCATCGACTAACACTTCGGTATAGATATCGGATAGATCGGACATTGAGGAATCGATAACTATCTTGCCCTTATTGATGAACACGAGATGCGACAGCAACGTCTCTATCTCTTCGACTTGGTGCGTGCTAATAATGATCGTTCGATTCCCATCGTAAAAATCGTTAAGTAAACGATCGTAGAATTCTTTTCGGTAAATTATATCCAAGCCAAGTGTCGGCTCATCGAGCACGAGTAATTGAACTTCAATCGCCATCACTAAAGCCAGATGAAGTTGTGTCACCATGCCTTTAGATAAATCTTTAATACGCTTATTCGCAGGAATGTCTGTGGTGCTGAGAAATTTTTCCGCCTTCTTGCGCTCAAATCTGGGATGTACTGCTTCTACGTAATCTATTACTTGAGAAACGTTGATCCATTTAGGCAAAATACCCACATCTGCTATAAAACAGACATCTTCCATTAATTTGTGACGTGCAATTCGAGGGTCGCGGCCGGCAACACTAAGCTCTCCATCGACATCGCAGAGTCCTATTAACGCTTTTAGAGTTGTCGTCTTACCTGCACCGTTAGGTCCGATCAGCCCACTGATGGCGCCTCTAGGAATAGTCAAATCCACTCCATCCAGCGCAGTAAAGCTGCCGTAGTTCTTTGTAAGTGATTTAGCTTCGACGATGTTACTCATGCGCTATCCCCAAAATTCCCTATGTCTATCGATCCGTCTTGCTGCCAAGGAGTTCATCGATATCCAAGCCCAGCCTCTCAATACGCGCAGCAATTTGTGGCCATTCCTGTTCAAGAAATTTTCTCCTTTCTTCGATTGATAATTTATCCTTCGCTCCTGATAAGACATACATGCCAAGCCCCCGTTTTTTCTCAACCAACTCTTCGTCGACTAATATTTGCATCGCTTTCGAAACAGTAATCGGATTAATACGCTGTTCGCTGGAAATCTGCCGTACGGACGGTAAGGCATCCCCTTCACAGAGAACGCCATCCATAATGAGCTCTACCAGCCTGGCTCTAAGCTGAATATAGATAGGCTCTTTGTTGTTCCAATTGATTTCCACCGAGCGACTCCGCGTGATGTAGTGTTGTACATAACTATAACACTATATCAGCGAAGAACAAGTGGAAATACTTACGAGGGATTAAGAGCAGGAAATAAGCAAGATATTAGATTAAGTATTAACTTTATCTATTTTAAATACATAAATAATTATCAAAAAAATTGAGACGCTTAGCTCTGACGATGCTCAAGTATTGTATCGCTGCTCAATAATTCTTGAATTTCTTCGTCTGCAAAGTCGAATTCGCGCAAAATCTGCTGGGTGTGTTCGCCGAACTTAGGCGGCTTATGCCTAACTGAGCCTGGGGTGCGGGACAGCTTAATAGGCGTGCCGGTCATCTTGTACCAACCGTCTTCAATTACCATTTCGCGATGCTTTGTGTGCGCGTGGTCCACCACTTGCGCGGTATCGTGAATAGCTCCCGCCGCTAGCCCTGCATTGGCAAGACGATCAGCAATCTCGCTGCCATCAATCTTCATCAAGCTCGACTCTATTTCTGCCTTTAAGTCATCACGATTAGTTACACGATCAATGTTATTTATAAACCTAGCGTCTGAGATTAACTCCTGCCTACCTAGCTCGACACACATCTTCGCATAGGCACGGTTGTTTCCTGCACCAACAAAAATATCTACCGTCTTCGTCCGAAAAGTATCATAGGGACTAATATTCGGGTGAGCATTGCCTGTAGCTACAGGCACCTCGCCGGAATACAAATAATTAGGAATATGCGGATGCATTAAGGAAACGGCGCAATCGTAGAGCGTCATATCCAGATACTGCCCTTGCTGCGACTTTTCTCTTTCCGCCATCGCTATCAGAATTGCAACAGCCGAGTATAGCCCTGTGCCCATATCTACCATGGCTAAGCCAAGTCTTGTCGGGTTGCTCCCCGCCTCCCCGTTGATACTGAACCATCCTGCCATGGCCTGAATAATTGCATCGTATCCAGGGTGTCCGCCCCAGGGACCGTCACTACCAAACCCACTAACTCTGCAATGTATTAGTCTGGGGAATTTTCCCTTTAATACCTCTTCATAACCAAGGCCCCATGCTTCCATAGTTCCCGGTTTAAAATTTTCGATGACCACGTCTGCTTTTTCTAACAGTCTTAGCAGCACTGCCTGGCCATCGGGTTTCGAAAGATCTAAGCCCATGGAGCGCTTGTTTCGATTTACTCCTAAAAAGTAAGCAGAATCTTCATCATGAAAGGGAGGGCCCCAATCTCGAGTCTCGTCTCCGCGAGGCGGCTCGATTTTAATTATTTCTGCGCCATGATCACCCAACATTTGTGTACAGTAAGGCCCGCCCAAAACCCTGGACAGATCGATAACTAGTTTGCCCTTGAGAGCACCATCACTGGATCTATTAAACACGTTGGATTCCTGATTTTTCCACTGGCTGTCGCTACACAGTCGATTCATTTAGTCGGAGGACGAGGATACGGCAGCGTCGGCGACGGTTCAAGCCCCAGCAGGGTTGTCTGCGCGCAAGATAGAGGGCGCTCTAAACAGCCTCACCTAACAGTTCACGGTTTAATCCTTCTCTGCGAATCAATATTTTGAGTTGCTGCAGCGCCTCAATCTGAATTTGCCTAACTCTTTCCCGCGTAAGTCCCACTTCTACACCCACGTTCTCAAGTGTGTCGGTATCAAAGCCTCTCAATCCGAAGCGTCGACAGATAATCTCCCGCTGCTTCTCGGACAATTGCAGTAACCAGCACTCTATTCGAGCGCGCATCTCAGATGCTTGAACGTGATTTCGGGGATTCTGTTTTGTCTCTGCGCTGAGCATGTCGACTACCGCCGTTTCAGAATCAGCGGCGGCTGGCGCATCTATAGAGCTTAAACTCTCATTCAGAATCATCAATCGTTCAACATCCAGCCGCGAGCTGCCGGTCGACTTCGCGATTTCACGACTGCCTGCCTCTTGCCCCGTTTCTCTAACGTAGTCTCGCTGAGCTCTAAGAAAGCCGTTCAGTTGTTTAACAATATGCACCGGCAAACGAATAGTTCTCGACTGATTCATCAAACCACGCTCGATATTTTGCCGAATCCACCACGTCGCGTAAGTAGAGAAACGAAAGCCCTTCTCAGGATCAAATTTCTCCACAGCGTGAATCAATCCCAGATTACCCTCTTCTATTAAGTCGAGTAGGCACAGCCCTCTATTCAGATAGCGCCGCGCGATTTTTACGACGAGGCGCAGATTGCTTTCAATCATCCTGCGCCTGCTGGCACTATCACCGCTTAACGCGCGCCGCGCATAGTACACCTCTTCTTCCGCGGACAGCAGGGGCGTATGACCAATTTCTTTGAGGTAGAGTCGGGTTACATCCAGAGCAGTGTCTATCGATTTGGCGGTGACGCTTTGCGGCTTCTGAGAATCGCCAGCATTCAGTGTCAGTTTCTTATTATTCATGCAGAGACTCCTTCTCTGTAGACAAATAATCCGGCGAACACCTTCATTGTGTTCGATTGCCTGCGCCTGCTAAAAATAAAATCTAGACGTGCGCGGAGGTTACTTAACTAAAGTATAGAATGCTTTGCGAAAAAGTCGAATCGATTAACGCAGCTAGTCCAATATGGCGGGCAAGAAAAATTCGGCGACCATTATTGGTTTCCCGAAGAGATAGAAAAGACTGCGCCTTCCCCAGGAACCCCCTGCCATGGGAGTTATATCGATACCGCTTCTGATCAGATCGGGGTGGCTGAACAGGTATTCACCGAGTGGCTTCTCGTTTAGCTCCAGCACACGCTTGAGCGGACCAGTCAGGCTAAATTCAGGAATCAGCGTGTGCGCCAATACCCAAGGAGTATTATCGCCAACAAGGATCACCTTGCGGGACCAGAATCGATGGCCACTCGCCAAGGGTCCAAAGCAGGAGCGAACGGCTGGATTTGGAGGCAGCAACCACTCCTGTTTAAGAACCTCAACGCGAAAGTCTCCAGCGCTTTTTCGAATCAACAACTTGGTCAGTGAGCTCGAGTCGAATAGCCATTGCCTCCAGCCCTCAACAGGTAGCGAGCGACGCTCTCCCTCGCGATGCCAGTCGAGACTTGAATCCGAGATATCAGGGACCACAACAGACGGTTTCTGGGACGATAGGTTGGAGTTAGGTTTCGATTGCAAGGGCATCAATTATAGTGGGTGGCGGGAATGGATGCCCCCACTTTACAGCGCAGTAGGGGCAGATTTTGCAGTTGACTACCTAGCGACCGTGCCAGCTACTAGCGCGGTCGGTAGCTGTCAACTGTGTTGATAACTACAGTCATTACACGTCGATTCTCGGCACGGCCGGCGTCAGAGTTGTTGCTTGCAACCGGCTGAGACTCACCGTAGCCGCGAGACGATACACGGCTTGCTTGTACGTTAAAGCGATCAATCATAACTTGACGAACAGCAGCGACACGACGCTGTGAAAGACCAAGATTGTAGGCCTGTGTGCCACGGCTATCGGTATGCCCTTCAAGCTCAATATCAACATCTGAAAACCGTGCCATGAAATCAGCCACATCCTCTATCTCAGAAAAATACTCTGATTTGACGTCAGAACGGTCAAAGTCAAAATTAACCATCAACTCAACTCTTGCCACTTCTTCCACTGGAATCGGGCAACCATCAGTATCGACTGCGTAGCTTATAAGTGTATCTAGGCAGTTATCACGGCTATCTAGCACACCATCTTTATCTGTATCCGGATCGACTGCTGCAGCTGCAGGAGTTGCTGTCCTAGCCACTGCTGGACGAGATTTGTTGCCACCAAAGCGGTAGACCAAGGCGGTATCAATACCCACATCCAAATCTTCGTGATCACGACCCATGTACTGAAAAGAGCGAACTGCTGTCCGCCAAGACCAGTTGTCAGAAATCTTGTAGCTTACTCCGCCGCCTATATCCCAAAGCGTGTCGTTTTCACCACCAAAATTGCTATTGCCCACACCACCAAGAACAAAGGTATCAAAAGCACCAAGTTTGACACCTAAATCGTAGATGAGGTCTAATTTGTAGTGATCAATGTCAATCTCCCGGCCACCTGAGACTTTAGTATCCAAATCAAACGTGCTCAGCTCAAAACTAAGTCGGTCGGTAAAATCGTAGCCGATCCCGAGGAAGTAATTCACATCTCCTTTAAGACCAGTCGTATCATCAAAATCCATCCACTGCAGCCCGGGGGCTACATAGAACTCGCCTTCATCGGCTAGCACAGCTGGAGAGATAAGCCCTGCCCAGACAAGTAAAGCTGAAGATATTTGGGTACGTAAACTCATGCCGTTTCCAGATTATTCAGATAATGATTGGTTTAAAAATTTCAGCGCATTATAGTGATTTTGCTATATATTTACAGAACTAATCTAACATTTTTACCTTTTTCTCCTGATCTGTATTAAATAGCGCCGTGCCCTCGTAAAACCGAAGACGCCTTCCCTCGAGAAGCTTAGACTCAACCGGGAATATCGACTATTTTGAGAACGGCTAAAATTCTCTGTTTAGGCCGCTAGTATGCAGTTAGAGCTAGCCGGTGCACTGTCATACAACTACAATATACCGACACCACAATGGCTTCTGAGTAGTCTTTGATGACCATCTCTCTTAGCAGCCCAATAGGCAGATCATCGATAATGTTTCTAGGTATCTCAGCTTGCAGAATTGGCGCACTGAACTAAATCGGCTCTGCCTGCTATTATCACTGGCCGCCGTCATCGGCTATGCCGTGGGTCATGTCAGCTGGGTTATGCTGATCAGCCTTTGCGTCTACTACCTCTACAATCTCTATCAGCTACGACGCTTCAATTTATGGCTAAACCGAGATTCTTCCGAAAGTGATTCCGAACCTCCAGAAAGCATTGGGCTCTGGGGAGATATATTCGATGGAATATACCGCCTACAGAAGCAAGAACGGCGCGCGAGTTCTTATCTAGCCAATATCGTCAACAAGGCACAGGAATCTTCTGCAGCACTTGAAATGGCTGTTGTCATGATCAATAAGCAAGGCAATCTCGATTGGTGGAATTTCGCGGCCGAGAAGTTACTCGGCCTACAACATCCAAAGGACCGCAATCAATCCATAACTAATCTCATACGCAATCCGAGCTTCGCGGAGTATTTCCATAGCGAAAATTATGATGAGACGCTAAAAATGGAGGCACCTGGGGAGAGCAGCAAAATACTCGAGTTTCAGATAGCCTTATTTGGCGAGAACGAACGCCTGATGATTGTCCGCGACATTACGCTGCTGCACCGCCTCGAGTCCATGCGCAAAGACTTCGTAGGTAACGTCTCTCACGAGTTAGGAACTCCGATAACCGTCATAAAGGGATACCTCGAAGCGATTCTCGACAATCTCGACGGAATGGACGAGAAATGGCATAAGCCCATGCATCAGATGCAACAGCACTCGATGCGCATGGAAAACACAGTTCGAGATTTGCTGATGCTATCTAGCCTCGAGACGAAGGGACTTACCAAGACACAAGACGTCATTGACCTGAAGAGTTTATTTTCCGAAATACACAGCGACACTCAGCAGATGTTCAAGGACAAGGCGCATACCTTCGAGCTTGTCTGCCCCCCGTCTCTATGCCTCGTTGGCAAACGGAGTGAGATTTACAGTGCAATTTCCAACTTGCTCATAAACGCGGCCAAATACACAGCTGCTGGCGGGCAGATAAAACTATCAGCTAACGAAGGGAAGAATTCCTTAGATATAGCAGTAACGGACAATGGCATTGGCATTGAGAACCACCATATCCCGAGACTCACAGAACGGTTCTATCGAATCGATGGGAATCGATCCTCGGATACCGGCGGAACTGGCTTAGGCCTTGCTATCGTGAAACATATTCTGGCGAGACACGAGGCTGAACTAAAGATCAATAGTGCTCTAGGCGAGGGCAGTAGCTTCATCTGCAGGCTGCCGCTAAGTCGGGCAGCCTCTAACTCCATCATTGATAAACGCAGTCTAATTTCTACAGATAAACAGACGGAGCATGTCTAATCTGATTCCGACAACTGATCTGCAATATTTGCCAGTGGAGCATGTCTAACATCCATACCTTTTACCAAGTAGATAACGTGCTCAGATATGTTTTTCGCGTGATCACCAATGCGCTCCAGCGCTCGCAATGCCCACAACAGATTCAGCATGCGACTAATGCTTCTTGGGTCTTCCATCATATAAGTAATAAGAGATCGCATCGCGGAGCCATATTCGTTATCGACTACTAGATCGTCATGGGCAATTTCTAGTGCAGATTTCGCGTCATAGCGAGCGAAAGCATCTAGTGTCAAATTTACCATACGAGCTACCCGATCACCCAAGTGCCTGAATTCCACGATACCCTCTGGATAGTCTCCTTGCTCGGCGAGTTTGATTGCCATACGCGCAATCTTCGAGGATTCGTCGCCTATTCTCTCAAGGTCGCGCACAGTCTTGATGATAGTCAGAACCAAGCGCAAATCGCTGGCCGCTGGCTGGCGTCGAGCAAGAATTAGATTGCACTCTTCGTCGATCTTAATCTCCATAGAATCGATTACGTCTTCCTGCACCAAGACTTCAGCAGCAATGCCAGTATCTGCAGACGTCATTGCAACGAGCGCATCAGCCAACTGCTGCTCCACAGCACCACCCATCTCTAACAATTGATTCTTGACGTCTTCCAACTCAGAATTAAACTGCTTGGAAATATGATCGCCGTGACCTTCCGCTTGAGGATTCATTGTAAATTCCTGTCAATAATGACTTGTTCGATTTAGCCGTAACGGCCAGTAATATAGTCTTCGGTTTGTTTTTGCCGGGGATTGGTAAAAATTGAATTTGTTGAATCGAACTCAACCATATTGCCCATGTACATGAAGGCCGTGAAATCTGACACCCGCGCGGCCTGCTGCATGTTGTGCGTGACTATGACGATCGTGTAGTCAGTCTTAAGTTCGTTGATTAACTCTTCGATTTTTAAGGTTGAGATTGGATCCAAAGCTGAAGCAGGCTCATCCAGCAGCAATACTTCCGGTTCTACCGCGATCGTTCTCGCAATAACTAAACGCTGTTGCTGACCGCCAGACATGCCGAGAGCACTGTCGTTAAGTCTGTCTTTCACTTCGTCCCATAGTGCCGCTGCCATTAGTGACTTCTCTACTGCATCATCCAGAATACGCTTTGAGTTTATTCCTTGAATACGCAGACCATAGGCGACGTTTTCATAGATGGACTTTGGAAATGGATTGGGTTTCTGAAACACCATTCCTACCCTACGTCTTAGATCAGCGACATCAATAGATTGCTGGTAAATATCACTACCATCTAGTGACACTATGCCTTCGATAACACAGTCATCAACCAAGTCATTCATTCGATTAAAACAGCGAAGTAGGCTTGATTTACCACAACCACTTGGCCCAATAAACGCTGTCACTCGTTGCTTGGGTATCGTCAGATTGATATCGATTAGCGCCTGCTTGTCTTTCGAATAGAAAAGATTAAGATTTTCAATATCAATGCAACTAGAGAGCGTCTCACCTCCAGTCTTGGTCTTATCACCTAGAACAGCCGACACATCCACCTTCATGGTTGTTAATGGCGCGCCTTGGGTCTGCTCACTACTCGTGTCATTCATTGCAGTGTGATCCATTTAAATAGTTGTTATACATCTAGTGCTTTGTATTTCTCTCGAAGGTGGTTTCGCAGGGCGACAGCAGTTAGGTTCAAGCTCGCAATAACTATTACGAGCAATAAAGCCGTCGCGAAGACTAGTGGTCTAGCCGCCTCGATGTTAGGGCTCTGAAAACCAACATCGTAAATATGAAATCCTAAATGCATAAACTTTTGCTCCAGGTGCAAGTACGGATAATTTCCATCCAACGGTAGAGATGGAGCCAACTTGACCACACCTACGAGCATCAATGGCGCCACTTCACCTGCCGCTCTGGCAACTGCGAGGATCAAACCGGTCATCATCGCCGGACTTGCCATAGGTAGAACAACACGCCATAACGTCTCGAACTTTGTTGCACCTAACGCTAAGCTTCCCTCTCGTACGCTTCTTGGAATTCTAGCTAGCCCTTCTTCCGTAGCCACTATCACAACCGGCACGGTAAGCAATGCTAAGGTTAATGACGCCCAGAGTAAGCCGGGCGTTCCAAATGTAGGCGCCGGTAACGCCTCCGGATAAAACACCTGATCTATCTCTGCACCAATAATGTAGATAAAGAAGCCTAGTCCAAATACACCATAGACGATGGAGGGTACGCCCGCCAAATTATTTACAGCAATTCGTATAGCGCGCGTAACAAATCCCTGCCGTGCGTACTCACGCAAGTAAACTGCAGCTACTACGCCGAAAGGCGTAACGAATACCGACATCAGCATCACCATCATTACCGTGCCGAATATAGCTGGAAAGATTCCTCCCTCGGTATTCGCCTCGCGTGGTTCAGCAGTCATGAATTCACCAAGCTTAGAAAAGTAGGTGAGCAGTTTAGAGAATGACCCCATCTGATTTGGCTTATAGGCCCGCACAATATCTGCGAAGACAATCTCTATTTCCTGCTCGTTGGCTGCAAGAAAAATCGCCGAGTCCCTATTCACTGTCTCGTATAACGCTATGAGTTTACTCTGGAGGACCCCGTATTCGGCATCTAGCTCTTGCCTACGTGCTGCAATCTCGGTCGTAGTCTCTGGCGATTCTTCTCCATCCAGCTCTAGCCGGCGCTCACGCAGCCTTAGTCGCTCCATGGCATAGTTAATCAGGCCTATCTCTTCATTTTCTATGACATAGATATCGTCGCGAATATTCAGTGCCCGATCCAAACGACGATTAAATTCGAACCATCTGTTCGCTTCGACATCCAGGGCCTCACCTGAGAACGCGATCGGCACACCGCCCTGATGGATAGCTCGTAAGAAGCCGTAGAAATTACCCCATTCGCGCCTTTCCATCGCTACAACTTCCAAAGGATACTCTACGTCTTTAACAAAATCGCTGAGAGCCCACGTAAAGTCTGCCCCAGTAAGATCTCGATTGCCCAGTTTTAATAACTGCCTTTCGTAGAAGTCTTGCGTCTCGTCAACCGGAATACCCGAGGATGCGATCTGCTCTGCTACGACCATCTCACTCTCAACAAACTCACCAATAAGCTGCGTCGTAAGCAGCTCACCAGTTGAAGTCGGAGGTGCGTAATTGGCCTGCAATACATCTCTAGGCCAGAAGTGGCTCATTCCTCGGACCGTAAGAAGAATCAGCAATCCGACGACCATCACGATACAAATAGCGACAGCACCAGCATTTAGCCACACCCAAGGGGTGCCTCTGCGCATCCAAGCTGAAAATTCACTATTCGTATTTTGCGGTTTTTTCATATTGTGCTGTATTTAGTTCTTAGTCTTTGCCGCACTACTTCGGCAATCGTATTGAATACGAACGTGGACATGAAAAGCACCAGAGCTGCGAGAAAAAGAATTCGATAGTGTGTACTGTCGACTTCGGATTCTGGAATTTCGACAGCAATATTTGCCGCCAAAGTGCGCATGCCTTCAAAAATATTGATGTCCATGATCGGCGTATTGCCTGTAGCCATCAACACGATCATAGTTTCACCAACGGCTCTACCCGTGCCTATCATGAGCGCACTAAAAATACCGGGGCTCGCCGTGGGGAGAACAACTCGCTGCAGACTTTGCCAGGGGGTTGCACCCAACGCCAAAGAACCATAGGTTAGTTGTTTGGGAACGGTGAAGATTGCGTCTTCAGCTATAGAAAAAATTGTAGGTATAACTGCAAAGCCCATGGCGAAACCAACAACCATTGCGTTGCGCTGGTCATAACTGATACCCAAATCGTTGCTGATCCAGAAACGCATGTCGCCGCCGAAGAAACTATTTTCGATAGGCACAGCGAGAGCGAAAGACAAATAGGAAAAGATAAGTATGACTGGTATCAATATGCCTGCCTCCCAGCCATCAGGTATGGAATTCCGAATTCTTCTTGGCAGCTGTGTCCACGCAAAACTTGCCGCCAAGATACTCAAAGGCAATACAATTAGAATCGAGAATATACCCAACAAGTTTTTTTCGACGAAAGGGGCGAGCCACAGGCCAGCCAGAAAACCCAGCACCACAGTCGGTAACGCCTCCATTAATTCGATCAGAGGCTTTACCTTGCGACGCATTGCCGGCGCCATAAAATAGCCGGTATATATTGCGCCACATATTGCCAGAGGCGCCGCCAGCAACATGGCATAGAAGGCGGCCTTCAATGTTCCAAATGTTAGTGGCATGAGAGAATACTTCGGCTCGAACTCATTGCTAGAGGCCGAAGACTGCCAAATATAATCAGGCTCCGAGTATCCCTCGTACCACACCTTATCCCAGAGTACAGACCAGGAGACTTCGGGGTGCTCATTGTGAACTTCCCAGAAACCTATACCTCCATCAATATTTTCTAACAGTAGGCCGTCGCCGCGAGGAGAAAGCGCGAGCCTATTCGGCACTGCGTCTGTAATATCTTCTGAGAAGACTGCGCGATGTGCCGTCGTATTGTAGATTGCTAACCTGCCTAGCTCATCCACGCTTACAAAATTCTTACGTCGCTGTTCCGGCGTCATACTCAGAATCGGCTGCGCTCCGGGGGCGAATTCGCGGGCCTTCTGCAGTCTTGTCTGGCCTTCTTCGCGAGAGAGAAACCACTGCGAAATAGCACCAGAATCATCAGCGACCAACAACGAGATACCACCTAAGAGGAAAACTACTTGTGACGGTCTGATCCCGTCTTCGGTCAGTACGCTCTGTATAGCAAACCGGTCGCTCTCTCCATTCATTACAGCCACTAAGTCTAGTACGCGGATAAGGCCGCTACTCGAAATAAAATAGAGCCAGCGCTGATCTCCACCGATGAACATCTGCTCCACATCTTGGGCAGACACTTCCACAGGGTAGCTTGCTAATTCGAAATCGGCCTCCCCTCCTCCAATGTCGAATGCCGAGAAGAGATTGGTCTGCTTGGTTGCAGTAATCAGCTCAATGGCGCCATTCTCATCTACACCAGCGACCATCAGACTGTCACCGTTCGATCGTACAGCCAACTCTGTTAATGCTGAATTAGCAAACAGTGCATACGGTTGCTCGCCAAAGGGAAAGTCAATTGTAGGAGTTAGAGTTCGCGTATTATTTTCGCCAACGAAGGTTGTGGTGTAACCATAACGCGCCACCAACGCTTCCCCAGTGTCTAATCCCAACGCAAAAATACCACTGGTTTCTGTATCCAGGGCAAAGTGATTTATGTTGGCGCCGGCCGGGAGCGAGAGCTCCATGAAGGCAACAGTCGTTCCATCGGTCACGTCGAAGAACAGGACATCCGCCTGATCCCCGATACGCATTCCGATTTCAGCTTGCTCTTCTATAGCCAGATGTAAGGAATTCGAGCTGGAACGATTTTCTATCTGATATTCGCCTACTCTATCTAGGGTCGCAGATTCAAACAGCGGCAGCACTTCGTAAAACAAGTACATAAAAATGAGTAGTATCGCCAGTATGACGCTCACGCCGCCGATGGCGATAGCAACACTGGCTGATTGGTCGTAGAAATGGCGAAGCTTGCGTCGCAGAACCATGCGATTGGACGACATATCCAATACCGAGGCGCCAGCTTCGCGGCCTTGTGTGGCCTGTGTCGCAGCTGTTTGCTTTACATCAATTGACATGGAGGTCTCAAATATCGGTTCAATGAGTTCAAACTGTCTCTAGTTTTTACACCGCATTCTTACATCGCAAAGGCTCAATCTTTTGCAGACTAAACCTTTGCGTATTCAACAGTGAATTATGTCCCCTGTCGATGATCTCGCCACTTAGTCAAGCTGCAGATTGCGCATTGTGCCTTGCACTACTCGACCTGGAAGCGGGATATAACCGTCTTTCAGCACCACTTCCTGACCAGTCTTTGACAGAATGAGCTTTACGAATTCGCGCTCTAGCGGCGGCAAAGGCTTGTTCGGCTCTTTGTTTACATAAACGTAAAGAAAGCGCGCCAGTGGATAATTACCAGTCACGGAATTCTCTGGGGTTGCTTCAAAAAACTCACTGCCCGTTGCTTTGGCAATAGGCACAGCCCTAACACTAGATGTACGATAACCAATACCAGAATAGCCAATACCGTTGATCGATGTGCTCACTGACTGAACTACCGAAGCGGAGCCGGGCTGCTCGTTAACGGTGTTCTTAAAGTCACCGTCACACAGCGCAACATCTTTGAAATAGCCGTAGGTGCCAGATACCGAATTCCTGCCGAAGAGTTGTATATCTCGACGCTCCCACGCGCCCTTCAACTCCAATTCTCCCCAACTATCTATACCACCAGGCCCACCGCAGCGTTGATTCGAGGAGAAAATGGCATCTATCTGGGGGATGGTCATCCCTGCAATTGGATTGTCCTTGTGCACATATACCGCGAGCGCATCTATCGCCACGGGAATCGCGGTTGGCTTGTATCCGTAGCGCGACTCGAAAGCCTCAACTTCATTGTCTTTCATCTCACGACTCATGGGGCCAATGTTTGAAGTACGCTCGGTCAGAGCTGGCGGTGCCGTCGATGAGCCAGCCGCCTGTATCTGAATATTTACGTTTGGGTAAACCCTTTTGAAATCCTCGGCCCACAGCGTCATCAAGTTCGCAAGGGTATCTGAACCCACACTCGAAAGATTTCCAGAAACGCCACTAGTGCGCTCGTACTCTGGAATGCCCTTATCTATTTCAGCGGCCTGAACCCCGAGTGAGGTTGCAGCTAACAGGGATAGTGTTAAGGTTTTACCTAATTTTTTGATACTCATATGAACTCCATAAAGCGGGTTGAAGCCAAAAATTCGCTAGAGGAACTATATACAGAGAATATTACAGAATTATGACAAGAAGAATACAATCCCATCCGCCCCAGCTATGCGGTGAGAGCACAATCTCCAACCTTGATTGTGCTAAGATAATCGGGCTACAAAAAAGCTTTGCTAGTCACCCGCTACATAAGCCATGCTGAAGAAAGAGAGTGCGTGAGATGTCTGAACAGACAGAAAAAAAATCATTGAACCTCGCTGTCGATAATACTGCCGGCGCACGGAAGCGCCTGCCAGCAGCAAAGCTGAAGGCTTCACCCGCAGATTCGGACGAGGCAATAGACCTAGACAACCCCGCCTACTTTGAGAATCGCGAGCTAAGTTCTTTCAAGTTCAATCTGCGTGTACTGAGCCAGGCAAGAAACACGAAACACCCGCTGCTCGAACGTCTCATGTTCCTGCTAATATTCAGCTCCAACTTGGACGAGTTCTTCGAGGTTAGGGTTTCAGGCTTAAGGAAACAGCTAGATTTTGGTAGGCAGCGGCCAGGACCCGACGGTCAATATCCAGAACAGGTCCTCAAGAATATTCACCTACAAGTTAAAGATGCTCTTGCCGAGCAATACAAAATTCTGAATGAAGACTTATTACCGAACCTTGCCGAGGAAAACATACACTTCCTGCCACGTCACGCTTGGAACGACGAGCTAAAGAAATGGACGCGGGACTATTTCGACGAAGAGATTCAGCCAGTGGTAAGCCCGCTCGGTCTGGATCCGGCACATCCCTTCCCCAGACTCGTCAATAAGAGCCTAAATTTCATTCTTTCACTGGATGGGAAGGACGCCTTTGGCCGGGATAGCGGTCTCGCCATAGTCCCTGCCCCTCGATCCCTACCGAGGCTGATCAAGGTGCCCGCTGAGATTGTGCCTGAGGGTGACAACTTCATCTTCCTCTCATCGATTATCCATGCTTACGTCGATGAGTTGTTTCCAGGCATGAGGGTAATAGAATGCCATCAGTTTCGAGTGACTCGGAATTCCGATCTGGAAATGACCAACGTTGAAGTTGAAGACTATGCAATGGCTCTCCAAGGGCAGCTGCATAGTCGGCGCTTCGGTGCTGCCACCAAATTAGAAGTGAGCATGGGTTGCCCAGTTGAGCTTACTGATTTTCTTCTCGAACGCTTCAACCTCAGCAACGATGGATTGTTCCAGTTAGACGGGCCCGTGAACCTGCAGCGCCTAATGGCTCTTTACGGAATGATTGAGCGCGCAGATCTGCGCTTTCCACAATTTTCCCCCGGCACACCGAAATTATTGGAGGAAGACGCGTATATTTTCGCCGCAGTAGACAAAGAAGATCAGCTACTACAGCATCCTTTCCAGTCGTTTATACCCATCATCGATTGGGTTCGTCAGGCCGCAAAAGATCCAACGGTGTTGTCTATTAAGCAGACCTTGTACCGCACCAATGAATCTTCGGAACTGGTCGAAGCGCTGGCCGAGGCGGCCCGAAATGGCAAAGAGGTAACCGTCGTCATCGAGCTGCGAGCACGATTCGACGAAGAAGAAAATATTCATTTCGCCAGCATTCTGCAAGAAGCTGGAGCGGTCGTTGTCTATGGAGTTATGGGTTACAAGACCCATGCCAAGATGCTGTTAATAGTGCGCCGAATTGGCAACACACTAAAGCGCTACGCTCACTTGGGTACAGGTAACTATCACCGTAAGAACTCACTCGTGTACACCGACTATAGTTTGCTTACCTCCGACGAAGTTCTCTGTGCCGATGTGCACAAAGTATTTCAACAAATCACAGGAATGGGCAAGAAGATTCACCCGAACTTGCTGATCCATGCGCCATTCAATTTGAGAAAATCTTTGCTCAAAATGATAAATGGCGAAATTGCTACCGCTACAGCTGGTAAAAAGGCCCGCATAGTAGCGAAGATGAATTCAGTAACCGACCCCGCTATCATCAAAGCACTCTACAAAGCCTCTATGGCAGGCGTGAAGATCGACCTTGTGGTGCGTGGTATCTGCTGTCTGCGCCCTGGCATAGTCGGGGTAAGTGAAAACATTCGAGTCGTATCAATCATCGGTCGTTTTCTGGAGCATTCACGCGTTTACTTTTTCCAAAATTCCGACCCCCAAGTCTACTGCTCCAGTGCCGACTGGATGGAACGTAATCTGGACAATCGAATTGAAGTTTGCTTTCCTATCTTGAAGAAAAAACACAGTACACGGGTTAAAGCCGAACTAGAGATGTATCTTAATGATCGAGGACAGAGTTGGGAGCTTGGTGCAGATGGCGAGTACCATCCCTTGGCAATCGCGGAACCCGAAGAAGCACTGGAAGACGTTCAAAAGCTGTTGTTGAAACAGTTTTCCTAATATTTTTTCAAATACCTGAACACGTCATGAATTGTCGGTAAGGCTGACATCTGGAAGCCGGCTATTCTGCATAATCGCTAAAGTCTTCTTATTCTTCACCATGAAATCTAACATCCCCTCTCTCAGCGCGGTTGCACTGAAGTTGATGCGCTCCACCGTATACGACTGCATCAAACCCACTAACACCGCTAAGCCTGGCAACAGCAGCTCGCGCCGACGCTCCTTCAGGCCAGGCAAGTCACCGCCGCCGGAAATGGCATTGGTAATCTGTAGCTTCAATGTTTGTAGCGCAGCCAGTTCAATCCCTCCCTTGTCAAATCCATGAGCTTGGCAGATAGCAGCAAGCATCTTAACTGTCCCCGAGGAAGCATAAGCCTCTTCCCATCCAGCTTTTTTAACGCCAATACTAATGCTATCGAACACAGCCTTGGAGGCCGCAGTGGCAGCATCAAGCTGCTTCTCTAGGAGGAGCGGGTCTGAAGTTTTCGGAGAAAAGAATTTATCACGCCAGGCAACACTGCCTATCGCCATGCTCTGGGTGAGAAGTCGGTTATGTTTGTGACCAATTATTATCTCAGTGCTGCCGCCTCCTATATCGATAACTAGCCGATGATTATCAGACGGTGGAAGCGAGGTGATCACACCCGCGTAGATCAACACTGCTTCTTGCACACCACTGATCGGCGAGATTTCAATTCCAATATCACGCGCTGCCTGAATAAAATTCTGAGCATTATCCGTGACACGAAAGGTATTAGTACCCAGAGCCCAGTACTTCTCTAACGGGTATTCGTCCATCAGTGTCTTGAAGTATTGTAGACAGTCTAGGCCCCGCTTATAGGCCGCCGGCGAGATACTGCCGTTTTTCCTAACGTCTTCGCCCAGCTGAACCGAATCACTACTGCGCTCAACAATTTCGATTCGCCCATCGATCCATTCACCAATCAAAATATGAAAACTATTGGAGCCAAGGTCGATGCATGCGTACATAGTCAGACGGTAGTGACAATTGAAGAGTGAGTGTGCGCTAAGCAAGTTTCGACCGCTACTCTTCCGGCCTCTCTTTGCAAAGCAAAAATTGGAAGAGTCACTGCAGTACTTTACTTAACTCTATTACACTATATCGTCAGATGAGACAGGAGTCTGAATGTGCGCGGGACGCGCAACTAGATCATCGACTGCTGATAATTCTCGATACCGACCTTATCGATCAGAGTGAGTTGAGCCTCTAGAAAATCGATATGCTCTTCTTCGCTGCTCAGAATTTCACTCAACAGATCACGGCTCACGAAGTCACTGATAGATTCACAATAGGCTATGCCCTCTTTAAGGTCTGGGCAGGCGATAAGCTCAAGCTTGAGATCGCACTCCAACATTTCCTTGGTGTTCTCACCGATCATCAATTTACCTAGGTTTTGAACGTTTGGAAGTCCTTCGAGAAATAGTATGCGTTGCATGAGTAGGTCTGCGTGCTTCATTTCGTCAATAGACTCCTCATATTCTTTCGCAGCCAATTTCTCCAGACCCCAATCCTGATACATACGTGAGTGAAGGAAGTACTGATTAATAGCGATGAGTTCATTGCCAAGCGCCTTGTTCAGGTGCTTGATTACAGTGGCGTCCGACTTCATAAATAGTTCCCTAATGGCTTAATTAAAATGACGTAGTTGAGTTCGTGCAAGCTTCGCTTTTTAGCTAGAAAAAGTCAAGCCAAATAGCTGTAAGTCATTGATATAAAAGATAAAACTAAATGATAAGCAATCCCATTCCCATCTCCGAGAGAATAACGCTAGAGCACTCTTAGATAGAGAGAAATTGTTGAGAACTGAAGGGGGTGAAATAGCAACACTAGTTTACGAATGGGAGGGCAGCCTAGGCTGCGTTCGTATAAGAGCCTGTCTTATGGAATTCTTTGACGATAGTCTGGGCGAGCTTGCCGCATTTGCCGCACTCACTAGCAACACCGAGCTTTGCTCGCAAATCAGTCAAATTACTCGCACCACCACGACAAAGGTCGCGAATCTGATTATCGGTAATCTGTCTGCAAATGCATACGTACATGTCTTGTCCTTGATGAGGATGATACCTTAAATGATAATGAGAATGATTGTCAACAACATTCATATCTGTTAATTTAGCCGTATCTAACATCATCGATTCAATGACGTAAGTTATTGTTTTTAAAAGGCTAGAAAGAAGCTCATGCCAACCACCACTCTCTCCACCGCCAAGCGCGGCGATCATTGCGTCGTACTCGAAATAGCCTCCGAGCCGGCAGAACTCAGGAGTCGACTCTATTCATTGGGCATCATTCCTGGCTCGGTATTGAAATTACTACGCTTCGCCCCTCTCGGTGACCCCATGCAAGTAAAGATTGGCGGGAGCTTTATCAGCATTCGTAAATCCGAAGCAGCAATCATTAGCGTGGATATTCAATAGCACATGCAGAAAATCGCACTTATCGGCAATCCTAATTGTGGGAAGACAACCCTCTTCAACGTGCTAACCGGCGCTAACCAAAAGGTTGGCAACTGGCCTGGCGTAACTGTCGAGAAAAAATTTGGTTATTTCAAACTCGAAAACGAATCGATCGAACTGGTCGACCTACCCGGCATCTATTCACTAGAACAAGACTACAGCGGCATAGATGAAAAGATCGCCCAAGACTATTTGGAACAAGGTGCTATAGACCTGATTATCAACATCGTTGATGCGACCAATCTCGAAAGAAGCCTGGTATTGACACAGCAGCTGATGGACCGCGACGTCCCAATGCTCCTTGTTATGAATATGCTCGATGTGGCACAGCAGCAAGGCATCACCGTTAGCACAAATATGCTGGCCGATAAACTGCAATTGCCAGTGATTGAAATGATTGCCTCACAGAAAAGAGGCGTCGCTGAGCTGCACAATAAACTGACCCGAAAGATCGATAGCGCTTCAGAAACAGTCAGCAAAAACGAATCGCAACAACCCTCTGCGAGTACTACCACCGAAGAAAAGCTACTTCAGCGCTACCATCAGTCACGCCAACTCACCAATGGGGTTGTGGAAGTCTCGCCCACTCACCATAGCCTGTCAGAACGTATCGACGCGGTGGTAATAAATAAATGGCTAGGCATTCCTTTCTTCCTGCTAATGATTTACATGATCTTCACTATCGCTGTAAATCTTGGTGCCGTCTTCATCGATTTCTTCGATATATTATTCGACGCAGTACTGGTAGATGGAACGACTTGGCTGCTACGGGAAGTCTCCGCACACGAGGTGATAGTCACTTTACTTGCTCAGGGAGTCGGCGGCGGTATAACGCTGGTCGCAACCTTTATACCAGTCATTGGCTTTCTCTATCTCTGTCTCTCCGTGTTGGAAGGCTCCGGTTATATGTCTCGTGCGGCCTTCGTAATTGATAGAGCGATGAGCGGCATTGGCTTGCCCGGCAACGCCTTCGTGCCATTGATCGTCGGCTTCGGCTGCAACGTGCCCGCAGTAATGGCCGCGCGAAGTCTGGGAAGAGACAGCGACCGGCTGATGACTATCGCTATGGCCCCATTTATGAGTTGCGGTGCGCGACTGACAGTCTACGCGCTCTTCGCCGCTGCATTCTTTCAAGAGAATGGGCAGAACATCGTATTCGGCCTCTATCTGCTGGGCATAGCGCTCGCGATATTTACCGGCTGGATATTCCGCAAACAACTCTTTGCCAATGAGATAACGCCTTCGTTCCAAGAAATGCCGGCGTATCATATTCCAATCGCACGCAATATTTTGCTCACGACCTGGTTTAGGTTGAAGTCTTTCATCCTTCGCGCCGGAAAGACCATCGTTGTCGTGGTGATTGCGTTGAGTTTCCTGAATTCCATAAGCACCGACCTTAGTTTTGGCAATGAAGATTCGGAAGACTCTGTTCTTAGCGTAATAGGCAAGTCGATTACTCCGGCATTCGCACCGCTAGGTATCGAAGAAGACAATTGGCCTGCAACAGTAGGGCTATTTACTGGCATGTTTGCCAAAGAGGCGATCGTTGGTACCCTCGACGCACTCTATAGCGAATCAAGCGCGGATGCTTATGATGGCTCACCGCCCGACCTCATCGCTGCCGCAGGCGAGGCCATCGCCTCTATTGGCACAGAGTTATTAGCGCTGAGCTCTACCCTGACCGACCCCCTGGGCATATCGATTGGCGATGTTAGCGACTTAAATGCTGTTGCCGACGAACAGAAAATTGAATCCTCCACCCTCACCAATATGGCCGCCCTCTTTCCCGGACCCTTTGCCGCATTCTGCTACCTGGTTTTTATCTTACTCTATGCTCCGTGTGTAGCCGTGCTTGGTGCCATTAATAAAGAAGCCGGCTGGCACTGGATGCTACTGGTGTTCGGTTGGAGCACTGGGCTCGCCTACATCACCGCTACGGTTATTTATCAGATTGGCACTTTCTTCGTAAACCCCCTATTCTCCTCAATATGGATAGTGAGCATGCTTACCATCTTGACTGTCTTTATCCTTAATCTGAAAAGACTCTCAAGTAAGATGGTGCCGAAAAACCTCATTCGGGCTGTTCAAATATAGCAGGAGAAAAAACTTGCAGGACTCAGTGCAACAGGGTGTCCGACTCCCTGTCTCGAGGTTTCTCGTGGGCGGGATTACTCTTCTTCTGCTAAGCAAGATTTTTCTAGCAACTACCCTCGACTTATACAGCGACGAAGCCTTCTACTGGCAAGCTTCAGAAAATCCGGCCATTGCGTACAGCGATCTACCCTTCATGACTGCGCTGCTGATCGGATTAGGTTCAGCTGTGGATTCATACAACACTCTCGCAGCACGAAGCCTATTCATCCTGATGGGGAGCGCCCTGCCGCTGCTCGTCTATTGGATTGCCAAGCCAATCACAAATCCCAAGCATGCCCTAGAGTCAGCCGCGTTTAGCTTGTGCCTGCCGCTTGCAGGCTTCCTTGGCCTTTTAGCCGTGCCCGACGTTCCTCTCATTTTCTTTGGCCTCTTAGCAATTGGCAGCTTCGAGCGAGCACTGCGTACCAATCAATTATTGTACTGGGCACTTACCGGCTTATTTGTAGCACTCGGTCTTTGCACGCACTACCGTTTTTTCCTCTACCCCGCCGCCGCACTACTTTTCCTGACGTGCTTTAGAGCGGAACACAAGCAATGGAAAAATCCGCGCCTCTGGTTAAGCATCCTCGTTGCAAGCATTGGATTAATACCCATCCTTTGGTTCAATCTAAGCAACCAACTAAGCAGCGCCAGTTTCTACTTCGTAGATAGACACCCATGGGAATTCCAGGCGTCCGGTCTGCTCCACCTATTCAAGCAAGCAGGACTGGTAACACCCCCGCTATATATAGTATTTGCGTACACGATTTATCTGATGTACCACAAGGCTAGTCTCGGTGATCGCAGTGCTGCACTGCTACTTAGTTTTTCGCTGGCCAATGTACTTGTCTACCTCCTGCTTGCTCCCTGGACAGATGCTACCAGCACGTCTATTCACTGGCCTCTTTCCGGGTACTTCCCTCTGCTCATTTACCTACCCTATGCTCTGCGAAGCGCTGCGAATTTACTCGGCACATATTTTACTGCACAAACGGCCCACCGGCTCGTCATTGCCATTCCAGTTATCGGCTTTCTTGGCACCCTCACGGCTTTGTTCGGCGTCGGTTCTCAGGCTTTTCAATTACAACTGCAACCCCTTATTGGAGCGGGCTTACTGTCGAATAAAATGGCCGGATGGACACAATTTAACAGTCATGTGGATGAATTATTAAAACGCGAATTTGTAGACTCACCGCTGCTGGTAACCGATAACTATTACACACTCGCCCAGGTCGAATTTGCCGGGCTAACGCGCCAGGGATTTACACTTGATGAGCAAAAAGCAGTCCGTGATGGTCGTATAACTCAGTATCAGCTCTGGCATAAAGACAGAATCGGCTTAGAGCGCGTAGCCGCGAGAGAGTATCTATTTATAGCCGAGGACAGCACCTTGGACACAGCGGCAAAGCACGACATGCTCTCCGGGCTTTGCGCCAGAACTGAGCGCTTAACTCATCTCGGGGAATTGAATCTATTCAATGGTGACAAACGATTTAGTTTTTATCGAGGAACTGCACTGTACAGCATTGAAGGCCTCGAACAAATCCAGACATCGGCCTGCCCATTCCCCTCCATCGCCTGGATTGATACTCCCAGACGAGGCGCCGAACTTAGCGGGGTAATAGATGTGAATGGCTGGGCGTTCAACGAAGATATTGGTATCGACAGCATCACGCTACTCATCGATAGAGAATCCCTTGGCCTAGTCGATTATGGAGGAAACCGCCCCGATGTTGTCGAGGTTATGCAGGTAACGAGCGACCCCAACAGCCCTAACATCGGTTATAACTTCAGGTTCGACAGCAATCAATTGGACAACGGTTCTCATCAATTAGAAATACAGACAAGAAACCATTTGGGAATCACGCAACGCTTCGGCGAGCGCACGGTTGAAGTGAATAACTAAGGCGCACGAACTAATAGGGGCTTAGCACTTCGACTGCAATCTTCCACTCATTACTTGCAGTGAAACGCCACAACCGCATATAGCTGGTTCGAAAGCTCTGTTTGGAATCATCTTCTAGCGTTTCCATCGTGCCATAGGTATAACCCACTTCCTTGGATGCAGAAAGAAAGCCGCCCATGTAGGTGAGGCTAATTTGATTCGTAGTTGATAATTGGTTGTCTAGGAACGCGCCATAGATCGAACTTGCTGCATCAGAACCTACCGCCGGAGCCATGCCTGGTAAGTAGACCCGTGTGTTTTCCAAGCCGTATCTTAGCAGCGCACGTTGCCCGCCGCGGAAATTTATCGATTGCCCGAATAAGTTGTCGCGATCGATAAGCAACTGCATATTATTACTTTCTGCAGTCGCCATGACCGGATGAGCAGTTTCTTCCAGCACAGGCCTGGTGTCATCGAAATTTGGCTCTACTTCCAAACTCAAAAACCCAGGAATGCCAGCCACGATATCTGCCATCAATACCCAGCGATCCCCTTGCTTTTGCCAAATTGAAATAAGGTGTCCGAACTGACCAGTTAATTCATCCGCTAGAAAATTCAACGGTCCTGCCGTCAAGCCCAAGTCCCCAGCACGGGAAACATCCACATAGTGTGCCTCCCAGCTAATCTCATTCGCGCTGTTTTGGAAGATCTCAGAACCGTACAAGTCGAGGGCGTCGACTGGGCCGTCTCGGAAGACTGTCGAGCCTTGCCCTAAAAATTCGAGAAACGCACCGGTTCTGCCAATCTCTGCTGATCTATCGGCAAAGCCCTGATCAGCAGCCATCAGATCTAACCAGTGCTGATATTGACTCACCTCTTGAGTTTGTTCAGACACCTCTGCCGGTTCCCGCTCCTGCGCCTGCGCCTGCGCCTGCGCCGTTATGAATTGAAAACCAATCAGCAGCAGTAATAGCCAATTATTCCAGCCTGCGCACCCGACTACTGCCGTTTTTTCTTCGATTATGAACATGGGTCGATAATAGTCTTATTCTTAGACCTTAACTAGCCTAAATTGCCCTCGAGGCAGCTGTAAGCTGCGTCAGATCTAGAGAATAGCGAATAGATTTAGTGTCAAAATCACTCTCTAAAAAGGGCCGCATTAGTACTATTGATTGTTCTACTAGTGATGAACCGCTAGACTTGACCTCTGTCACAATACAGCAACACGCAGTACCACTAGCGTCGAGATTATTCAGCCAGGCAACCGTCACCGAAATCCAATTGTGCAAAGAAAAACACGATACTTAGGCATCCAAGAAGCCCTGCTGGCAATTACCGCTTTGCTTTGCATAAGCCTAAGCCATGCTAGCACTGTGCTTGTGGATAGAGAGTCAGCGTTTCTGCACATTGCCGATGCTGTCGACTACTATGAGGACAGCTCCGAATCACTGACCATAGATGATGTGGTTGCACCTAACTTTGGCGTAAATTTCATCGCCCACGATGAAGATATCCTCAACTTCGGCATCAGCAGTTCAGTTTATTGGGTTCGGTTCGATCTCGATTGGTCTGCCCTCGAGCACCAAGAAAGTAAAATACTCGAATTGGGGCCGCCGAAACATGTTGCCGGTGTTAATAGGGGTGGCATAGAAGTATTCATCGTGGGCGATGATGGAGAACTTGTTTCACAATATATATTGGGCACGCAACAAAGCCCGAACGAACTAAAAACACTCAATCGAGGGTTCGCATTAAAGATAAATAAAATGTTTGGCGAGCATTTCTATCTCAGGATAACGAGTTCGCGCCCACTACGATTGCCAATATCACTTTGGAGCGAGGAAGCGTTTATAGAGCAATCTATACGTTCCGATGTAGGCCTTGGACTGCTGTACGGCATTCTGCTCGCCATGGTTTTTTACAATTTATTCCTATACTTCACGATTCGCGAGAGCAGCTACCTTTTCTATGTAATTACTATTACTAGCCAAGCCATCTTTCTTTTCTTAGACTCCAAACATTTACGTTATCTACTCGACGATTTTTACCTAAGCAGTTGGTGGGTGAATATGTCCGAACGGATAATCTATCCGCTGGTAGTTATAACAGCACTCTTGGCACAACGCTCTTTGCTACGAATATATGAATACAATCCAAGACTGGATAAGGTCATCAAAGTTATACTCGGCGCCTTCGGTCTAGTCATACTGCTGGCTTTCGTTCCCAACGAAAAGGTATTCCAATATCTATTTATTACCCTGTTAATCGTTGCGATACCTCTTGCTTTCTATAGCAACATCGACGCTATTCGCAGAGGAAGCCTGACTGCGGTAGTGCACTTGGCTGCGACGGGTGTTTTCCTAGCTGGAGTCATCGTGTTGATTCTGCTGCAACTTTGGCCTGGCTTTCCTAGCAATGCTTTTACCAACAATGCCTATAATATAGGCTTAATCATGCAGTCACTGCTTCTCTCTCTTAGCCTGAGCGCGCAATACAATCAAATCAAACAAGAGAAAGAAGATGCTCAAAAACAAGCTATCGATAACTTAGTTAAGTCTGAAAAAATTAAAGATGACCTACTTGCCAATGTCTCACACGAACTTCGAACACCGCTCTACGGCATCAACGGCTTAGCCGAAATAGCGTTAACAGAATTCAGATCGAAAAATAATAATGCCGAACTTATTACTCAGAACCTGGAACTAATTCAGACCAGCGGCGACCGACTCACTAAATTAGTTAACGACCTGCTCGACTTCTCCAACGCGAAAGAAAAGGCAGCTTATATTAAATTTCGGCCAGTTGACCTGAATAGTATCTCCACTTTGGTAGTCGCTATATGCAAACCAATAATCAAAGAAAAGAACCTCGACCTACGAGTCGAAATAGAACCTGACTTACCGCTAGTGGCTGGCGACGAGGACAGGCTGCAACAAGTTCTGGTCAACCTCACCTCTAACGCACTCAAATTCACCAACTCTGGCGAGGTCGTGATCTCCGCCCAGCTTACGTCCGACTACAACGTAACCGTAAAAGTCCGCGATACCGGTATAGGCATACATAAAACCGACCACGACAATATCTTCAAGACATTCGAAAAACTACCGTCACAGCATTTAAACGCTTCTGGCATCGGCTTGGGCCTACCGCTGGCGAAGAGTATAGTTGAGTTGCATCGTAGTGAATTGAAAGTAGAAAGCGAATTGGATTTGGGTTCAACTTTTAGTTTTGATTTACGGGTGTCAATGGATCAGGCCACAGCTGTCAAATCACCGAGCATCCACAAGCAGATGATTCGACGGTCGGACTACCTCCAGCAGGCCAACAAAAAGCCGAAAGCGCCGAAGCTGCGTAGCGAACAAGACATCACCATATTGGTAGTAGACGATGATGAGATTAATCGCGTGGTTATGGGCCAGCAGCTAGATGAGTACAATGTCATCAAATGCTCGAACGGACTCGATGCACTGACCGTGGTGGAAGGAGAAAAACCGGATTTGATATTGCTCGATTTGATGATGCCAGGCCTGAATGGGTATGAGGTCTGTCAGAAATTAAGACAGCAATATAGTCAGATCGAATTGCCGATAATTTTAGTTACCGCGAAGAACCATCTAGAAGACCTCACTCAAGGCTTCAAGACAGGCGCCAACGACTACCTAGCAAAGCCATTTCACAATGAAGAACTGCGCTCCAGAGTAGAAAATCAACTACGGCTCAGTTTGCTGCATCGAGTCAGCGAAGACAACCTGCGCATGCACTCGCAAATTGAGTCCTATGCGAAGGCCGACTCCGAATTGCGCAGCTCACGTTTTAGACTGCAGCAAGTATTGGAATCAATCAACGCCGGCTTTATTGCTTTCGAATTACCAGGAAAAATATTCAGTCTCAATCAGCGAGCAGCTGAGTTGCTTGGCACTGATCGTGACGTCGTTCTAGGCAGGAACATACACTCACTATTTTCTGAGTCACCAACGAATAATGAAATACTGTCTGCACTTCAAAGCTGGGAAGCAGGCGAAGGTGATGACGCTCAGCAACAGACTTTGCAGAATCATGCGACTAGTCTAAGCATTAATGTAGAAGTGAGCTATCCCTACAGTAGCTCAAGCAAGTCTTCCGCCAAACCAGTTCAATTCAATAGCAAACTAAATTTATTTGGCAACGATGAAGGTACCGGCATACTTTTTCTAGAAGACATTGAGCCCTTGCAGTCACTTGCGAGCAGCAAAATTGTAACCGACACCGTTGAATTGCTCAGTTTTCTAGGACAGGCGCAGCAGAATATACGCCGCATCGGTACTCGCTTGAGTGTACTCACACCCTCGGAGATAAGCGGACACCCGGCTTTGCTAGACAAGTTAACGGGCATCGAAGAGCTGATTAACTTTATCGATGAAAAACTTCCTAACGTTTCCAGCGAAGGAGAATATCGTCAGCAGCTGGTCACTCTCATGCGCTCAGCCCTACATACCTGGGAAGTGACGACCCAGAAAACAAAGATTGAACTCGCAGAAGAAAGTAATATTTGGGCTGTAAGTATTGACGATGGAAGATTGAGGACGCGAACCTTCGATCGCTACCTTAGAATTGAACAGCTGCCGAAAATTCCGCGCTGGCGGGAAGTTGTAAGAACTGCTTACTTCGTTCTATCCAACCCAGCGATCGAGCCCGTAACGCGGAAGTCTCTAGAATCTGAATTAGAGAAAACCAAGTCAATTTTGAAAAAAGCAGCGATTAGTTAATACCACCCGTTCGCCGTTGAGGATAGTCTTCAGCATGCCCTAAACAATGCAGACTGGTTATCCATGCTCGGAGAACAATTTGTAGGAATTTAGTCACACTTTATTGGCTGCTTCTTAAAATTTTTTAGCTGGATACCAATTCACTCTTTAGACTAATAAACCAGACTCAAATTCTGCGATCACTATGTATATACAACATTTTGGCCTAGCCCAATATCCATTTTCGCTAACTCCGGATACGCAATACTTCTTAAAGTTGCCGAGCCAGCAACGCGCTTTTGATTTTATCGTTGAGGCGCTTCAGGATGAAAGCTGCTTCACGAAAATCACTGGAGAGGTAGGAATCGGCAAGACCATTCTGTGCCGAAAAGTATTGAAAGCACTCGACGCTCTTGAAAACAGATACGTGACAGCGCTTATTCCCAACCCGGTATTAGACGAGGTCAGCATTATGTACGCAATCGCTGAAGAATTAAAACTCAGCTTCGACCCCTGTGAGAGCTACTATGCGCTTTTAAAGGTGGTCAGTGAAGAACTGATCCGCCTATCGGTACTGGGGTGGACTACGGTATTGCTCATAGATGAAGCTCAAGCGATGACAGAAGAATCTCTAGAAGCAATTCACTTATTAACTGCAATAGAAAAAGGTGCGGGCCACCCCATGCCACTGCAGATAATTCTCTTTGGCCAACCAGAATTAGATGATTTGTTACAACGGCTGGCCTTACACGAATTGAGCCCCGTATCCTATGAGCTAGCCAGCCTAGATAGAGATGACGTTGAAGCCTACCTAGATCATCGCCTCATCAAGGCCGGATACAATGGCTCGAACCTGTTTACTCATCAAGCAGTTGATCTTATTTTCCGTGGTTCGAATGGCATTCCAAGACTCATCAATATAATCGCCCACAAAGCTCTAATGGTAGCCTTTGGCAAAAGTGACTATGCATTGACCGACAAACACATTAAACTTGCGCTTGAGGACATGCAATCCGTATAGCAAGACAAGCTACGAACTCCCCGCTTCTTCTAAACTTATCGCTGGACTCGATCCCCGAGATTTCTCCACAAACTTTGCTTTACGCGCTATCGCCAGCTACGCCCAATTAGTTGTATCGAAGCCCTCAAACCTTATAATCACCCTTCTTAAATTGATCTGGAAACTAGACTATGTCCCAAGAACTCTGGCAGCAACTTAAATCAGAGGCCCAGCAGGTCATACAGCAAGAACCTCTTTTAGCGAGTTATGTTACCGCCTGCGTTCTAAATCACAACAACCTGAAATCCGCTCTCAGCTTCATTCTTGCAAGTAAGCTATCAGACAATGTAATGCCGGCGGCGATTGTTCAAGAACTGTTTGGCAAAGCATTCAGCGAGTCGCCAAACATTATTGAGGATGCCTCTTGCGATATTAAAGCGGTGTTTGAGCGCGATGCAGCCGTGAGCACACACCTAGCAGTCATTCTCTATATGAAAGGCTTTCAATCTATACAGGTTCATCGGCTAGCGCATTTCCTGTGGCTGAACGACCGGAAGGAGCTCGCTTTATTTATGCAGAGTCAGAATTCCGAAGTATTCGGGGTCGATATTCATCCTGCCTGCAAAATTGGCCGCGGCGTCATGTTCGACCACGCGACCGGCATCGTAATTGGCGAAACTACTGTCATAGAGGATAATGTTTCGATTCTGCAGCAGGTCACTCTGGGCGGCACTGGTAATGAGAAAGGGGATCGACACCCTAAGATTCGATCAGGTGTATTGATTTCAGCGGGAGCCAAGGTGCTTGGTAACATTGAAATTGGTATCGGGGCAAAGGTCGGTGCTGGCAGTGTCGTTCTAAATAATGTTGAGCCACACACTACCGTTGTCGGAATCCCCGCCAAGGCTACTGGAAAGCCTTGCGCAGAGATGCCATCTGAAACCATGAATCAGAATTTCTTCGACTAACTTCCATTCGATGGCATACAGCGACGCTGTAGTGCGACTTGATACAAACAATATTAGGCTGACTAAGGCCGCCCTCCCAAAGAGGAGCTCAGGGTTCCTTTAGCGAGATAGTATTTTAATCGCCCCGTCGCCTGTCGCGGCTCTCCGTCCACTAACCTCGGCCGAAAGGTCAAACTTTTCAATTTCTCAAGCAACTGGCCCTCCCCTGGAGGAGTTTCCAAATAATGCCCGAGAAGTTCTTCCTGCTGAATCATGCTTACCGTGCTGCTGAAACGATGGCTATACCAGCTAGACGCCTTATTTACTCCCGCAAGTTGAAAGGAAAACAGAGCGAAGTTTGAATTTGCGGCCGCACTATCAGTTCTGTTACCAGGGATTGGGCTACGCACATTCGGCAGTGCAGCGGACCATTCACTGAAGGACAAATAGGCATCGGAATTTCCGTCGCCTACTGTCACCATCCTATTCCGTTGCGCCGCGACAGCCACCTCCAGACTCGCATAAAATTCTGTCTCTGGTATCACCATCGGTTGATTAAAGAATTCATTCGCCAGCGTAGCATCCACACCGGCCGCTAGTAACTCTTGATACGCCTGTCTATAAGCTTCTATCGCGACCTGAGGTTTGCTATAAAGAATATGCCAATCGGCGAGGTACACATGCGTCATCGCTATGGCTTCCGGGTTCGGCGACTCACTCTCGGCATAGATCGAAAACAAATTGTCGAGCAAGCTCAGTCCGCTCAGGTAAAAACTTTCATTTACGTCCGAGCGATTACGCATGATATCCAAGCCTGGCGCGATCCGTCTCAACGAATAGCTGGTCGTGCCGCCGCGCCACAATGCAACGCTCTGAAGATGAAACTGGCGCAGCTGTTCGTAAATTAGTGGCACGAGCCGCTCGTCTGTCTTTCCCCAAACAGAGCGAGCCACGCCAATCGCAAGCCATCGAATACGAGAGGATTGTTCGAAATGGTAACCTTGCCAGAAGCTGTTATCTTCCGCAAAAGCACGCAGGTGCAACCGTGACAATTCCAGCAGGTCCTCGATCAATAGCTGATCGATTCGCAGGCTCTTATTAGTATAGAGCCAAAGCAAATGCTCCATACCCTCTTTAGCGCTGTCCCAGCTTCCGCGATTGGCAAAGTTTTCGATTTTCTTTCGAAGTAAGGGGCGTTGGGTTTCTGTATACAGACCATCTTCGACACGGGCGATTTGCATGGCTCGGTCGAGTAGCACGTGAGCCTCATCAAATCGACCCAATAGCATTAGCTGATCAGCCAGTTGCTCGAGCGGCTCGACTAGGCGCGAATCCATGAGCCCAAAACGATCTTGCTGGCCATCTAACAAAGCACGCGAAAGCGCTAATTCATCAAGAGAATCTAGGGCTGGCTCAGATTGTCCGTAAACAGGTCCTACAGGGCTGGCCAGAAAAATAAGCAAGGCTGCGGCAAGTCGCTTCTTCATAGTAGTTCTCTGCTTAACTCTTTAAAATGTAAACTGCATATCCGGCTGAATAGCGACCAACGTCACGCCGTAAAGCCCACGCTCTCGGAAAACCCTATGAGTCGCTATTTACTAGTCGCTTGATTATACTCATTGAGATTAATTAAATTGACTGAATTTAGGAGAATAATGTGAGCAAAATCAGCAAAACCCTAGGCTTTTCCCTACTATCACTGATAATAAGTCTAAGCGCTGCAATTTTCACCAGTTCGTCAGCAGCGCAAGACGGCAAGGTATATGAGCTTAGAATCTACACGGCGACGGCAGGAAACTTGAGCAATCTTCATGCCCGTTTTCGCGAGCACACGATCCGTATATTTGAAAATCATGGCATGAAAATAGTCGGATTCTGGTCACCATTGAGTGAGGAGGACGCCGATGACACACTTATATACGTTCTAGAACACGCCAGTCAAGAAGCAGCAAACGCTTCGTGGCAAGCATTTGGACAGGATCCAGAGTGGAAATCGGTCTCTGATGCATCTAATGCGAATGGCCCAATATTGGCAGGGGTTGAACGACGCTACATGTCGGCGACTGACTACTCTCCTCTGCAATAATGGCAAAAAAAAGGGACAGCTAATCTTAGCCCTCCCTTTTTTCTTATTATGTGATTCCCATAATACGTACAAGCCTGTCAACAAAGTTGGAAGTACTTTAAAAAATCATCGGATTGTTAAAAAACTTGAATGAGCCGTAGGCCAATTCCAATAATTCTACTGTAGACTGCACCTCGCCTACCCAATAGTAAAGCAAGGCACCCAATATAATCACAGAGGAACTCGCCGCTGCGATTGTTTTGTCATCCCACTTACTATTGTTCATGCGCTCTCCTCACAATTGAGTCCAATTTTCTCTTAACTAAATCCAATCCAGCGACCAGTAGCGGCGACTGTAAACCAAATAGTAATAGATGCCACTGCCAGTATGCGCAGAATCCACGGATCTATCTCACTGTGTGAACGACTATTCAACAGGGGTTGCTTGATGAAGAACATAAAGCAGGAACCTACGAGTAAGGCGAGCATTTTAATCCAAAACACTGGCATGTAATACACTTTATCAGCTACGCCGGCTGCACAGAAGATGCCCGTAGCAATTGCAACGCTCAAGCTATACTTGAAACACTGATGAGTACCCTTGGTGATGGTCTCAGAAGGGATATCTTTAAGGAGTACTCCCAACAATCGCAGATCAGTAACCAGTACCGTTCCGCCGATTATCGCCATGGAAATTAAGTGCACCGCTTGAACAGTTGCGTATACCGATCCGAAGGTTATCCCCAAATAGCCAATCCAAGAGGAGTATTTCAACCATTCAAAAAATGGCAGTAAACTCGGATAAACTGAAGCCCTGACTTCGAAAAGTTCTACCAACGCAACGGCCAGCACAACAAATATCAGGCCCGCCACGCTCCTATAATTACTCAGAAAGTTACTCAACATCTAAAACTCCGAATTAGTTTCTACGAGGACTCTATAGCGCGTTCAGTTGCTCCACGCAGCCTGAGGCCCAAAGAAGTGCAGTGTTACTCACTTTGGGACAATCTACCCAGTCATAAGGAATAAAACGTCCCATAGCGACAACACCGCACCAGAGACTAAGAGATATAATCGCTCCTGTTCGCAGCCCCTTCGGGGCGACTCGAGCAGAGTCCCAGGTACCGTCTGCCGCTCGCATCCTCGAATTAAAAACCCAAGCATTTATAAAAGCCAATACTAACAATATCATTTTAATGCGAAACCAAAGACTCTGAACGTTCTCAACGGGCTTCGCATACACCAGCAATAATCCTGTGATAAACATGATGACAAAGCCAATTATCATTGGTTTATGCAATCTATCGGCAATAGCTGTTGCTGACACACCAGGTAACACCCAGCCAAGCATACGAAAATCAATGATAAAAAGTGAGCCTATACTAATCATTAATGTGAGAACGTGAGTTGCTTCTAGCCAGTTCCAACTGTAGTAACCTGAAACCAACATTTGGCTATATTCCTGCGCTTCTAAGTATTGAGCAAATTGCAGTAATAACTCATTTATCACGTCGATGGACCCCCTTGCTTCTCAGAATTAGTATCCTGAATATAATTTTATTGGAAGGATAAACACCCTTACGCCCATAGTCCACCGCAATGATGTCGAATACATCAATGATGTCGAATTACATAGCTTAAGTTTGCGCTAGGATTTCGCGTTTTCGGTATTCGGAAGGAGTCACACCCTTAATCTGGCGAAATGCATTGTTGAATGGTGTTATCGATTGATAACCCACAGAAAGGGCTATCGTCAGCACTGGCACGCTCGGCTTATCCTTGTTTGCTAGCGCTTCGCCAGCGTCTTCGATGCGGTATTTATGCAGCATAGCATTGAAGTTTCTATACCCTAATTGCTTGTGAATAAAGGCGCGCAGTCTGTACTCGGGTAGATTTAATTTCTTTGCTAGCATCGCGATTGTCAGCCCAGCTTCCCGGTACAGTTTTCCTCCTTTAAAGACTTCATTGAAACTGTCTTTATCAAATGGCGCCCTACTTTCTGGCCCCGCTTCCTCTGTCAGTTTTGCGACCTTGCGAATCACATTGCTCAGCGAAACGTAATCAAAACGCATCGCCACCAGTAACATACCCATAGCTAAAAACGCTATCGAGTTGACAATGATTATCTGGGCAGTAGCATAGCTGGCTGAACCACTAACAAGCAGGAAGCTTTCAACGAACACGACACTGAAGATCATAGCACCCTGCACACCGATGATGAACCAACGCAGGATTCTGCGATCATCTACCAAATCTGCCCTCCAACCTTTGAGAGTCCAATACATCGCAGAAGCAACGAAAGCCAACGTCATGACATCCATGCAGGCGGTTAGAAAGGCGAGTAAACTCGAACCGATGCCACTGATAGAGTAAAGAGACGCGCCTAAAAGAAGAGAGTCGAGAACTACTTGAGTAGTAAATGCGAGAGCCAACAAGGTTGGGAATTTCTGTTGTTCTTGAAAGATCAGGAAACAATAGATCATGAACAGCCCCGGAACAGTATTCACGCCTATCTGTATGATCAATTGCCATTGACTTAGGTCTAGCCGAAACTGCGGGTCGATATGCTGGCGCGTCATTCCATTTAGCAGGTAGAAAATTATGAATACCGCCATTAGAGCAAATACCCTAGCACTTCCCGCACGCGGCTCAGCCTTAACGTAACCCGTCGCTAAGAGAAGGACGGCAATCATGGCAATAATCTGCGCGGTAAAAAGGAAGAGCGGATTTGGCAAAAGGAATTCCTGAATATCTTAGGCTGGCGCATAAGACAATAACCGATCAATTGACAAAACTCAAAGGACTCACTTCTCAATTAGGGCAAAATACAGGTTTACCCAGGCGATATTCTCGAGGGCTTAACGCCTAAATCTACCCTGCGAACTTATCCCCTGCTTAGTACCATTACCCATCTATTTCTCTGGTAGCCTTCGGGTTAGCTTGATTAACCGATGTCATCCACTCCGACCTTAGACGCGTCCAAGCACAGTGTTGTTACGCCGCTGAATCGTTGTTACGCCTTCCCCATGCCCAGTATTGACTACCGATATAGCACTCATTTTTTTGTACGAACACTCACCATCATTGCGTCTAATTACAACTTTTAAAAATACGGGATTCAGCAGTAAGAAAAACAACCAACGAATGGCTATTTGTGCCAACTAAAGGTGTCGCGAGAATGTTTCAAGCAGGACATAGTAGAAGTTAGGCTAGCCGAATAGAACTTCTAAAAAGTAGGGGTGTAATTGTGTATAAAACTGCTACTTCGAAGATCGGCGAGGCCCTATTAACTAAGTAGAAGAAACAGTCTCGTCAACTACAACTTCCTCGATTACGGTCGCCGCCTGCGATAGAGACTCTAATTCGAAATCCATTCCGGCATAGTCAATTAGGCGTGTAATCAGCTTGTCATTAAATACTGTTGCTGGCGTCCAGAAACCACCACCAACTTCACCCTCATCGACATCACGGCGCAGACTTAATCCAGCCTGCGCCAACATTTTTGCCGTGGACCCATATCCAGGATCACGATCACCAGTCACCTTAACGCGTACCCTCCCCCCCTGCGGCGTCCTTCCGAGCAACCGCAAATCATAGCAACCCTTCAACTGTTCTTCGGGAGTCGGACCCTCGCCTGGACTAGGCAGGAA
>Ga0307995_1000273_pt1 | contig 36745 bp, 34 predicted proteins | sample EllFjometagen262_FD_203132 | JGI IMG/M metagenome (GOLD analysis project Ga0307995, IMG submission 203132) | Marine microbial communities from Ellis Fjord, Antarctic Ocean - #262 | ecosystem: Environmental > Aquatic > Marine > Unclassified | place: Southern Ocean | collected 2014-11-02 | reverse complement strand
GGTAAGGGTGAAAAGGTGCGGTAAGAGCGCACCGCGCGACTGGTAACAGTTCGTGGCAAGGTAAACCCCACTCGGAGCAAGGCCAAATAGGAATCCACAGATGCTGCTCGCATTGGATTCGGGTAGGCCGCTAGAGACCTGTGGCGACACAGGCCGTAGATGAATAATTGTCCTCGACAAAACCCGGCTTATAGGCTGGCTCGCTTTAATTTCCCCACTTGTGTAAAAAATCCTAAAGATTCTTAATAATCTACTTTAAGTAAGGCTGCTATTGAGTTGTATTTTCTCAAGATGCGGCTTTCCATTTCTGTGATTTAGCGGCATTTTCCCCGCTTTTAGCGACAAGTTCCCGCACTTTCCCTATAAATATCAGGCAAATAAGGCTTGCGCGGGCGCAATAGTGCCTCTATAGTGTTTCTTTGTGGCGAAAAGTGGAAAGAATTGTCGATTAGTGGGAATTAAAAGAATTAACCCCAAGACAGCTTCTTCCAATAATAATGGGGACAACACGTGTTTCGCGGCATAAATACTATCAATCTAGATGCAAAAGGTCGCATGGCTATGCCTTCGCGTTACCGTGAGCAGCTCACAGAGCAATGCTCGGGGCATCTAGTAGTTACTATCGACACGAACCACCGTTGTCTTTTGCTCTATCCACTTTCCGAGTGGGAGCAAATTGAACGTCAAATAGAATCTCTCTCCAGTTTCGATCCAATGTCTCAGCGTGTCAAACACCTGCTTATCGGTCATGCCAATGATTTAGAGCTAGACGGCAGCGGCCGTGTGTTGCTCCCGCAAGAGCTGCGCCAATATGCACAGCTAGAAAAACACGTGTGTCTTATTGGCCAGGGTAAGAAGCTAGAGATCTGGAGTCAGGATAACTGGAATCAACAGCGCGATCAGTGGTTAACGGAATCGGCAACAGAAGGCGAGCTGCCGGATAAGCTGCGGTCCTTGGCGCTCTAGGTTGAAAGTATGACCGGCGAATCAACACACGAAACGGTATTGATGCAAGAAGCTATCGATGCGCTTTCGATCCGCGAAGACGGTTGCTATGTAGATGCAACATTTGGGAGAGGAGGCCATAGTCGGCTAATTCTTGAAAATCTAGGAGCCAAGGGCAGTCTTATCATTTTCGACAAAGACCCTGAGGCGATAGAAGTTGCGACACAAATCAGAGAGAAAGATGAGCGTTTGCAGATTGCTCATGCTCCATTCGGAGACATCCAGGCGCAGTTAACAGCCCGAGGGTTGAGTGACGGAGTTGACGGCATCTTGTTCGACTTAGGTGTTTCCTCCCCTCAGCTAGACAACGCAGAAAGGGGGTTTAGTTTTCTGCGCGATGGTCCGCTCGATATGCGCATGGACCCGACCGCGGGGCAGAGCGCCGAACAGTGGATCAATAGCGCAGGAGAGGCTGAGATAGCCGACGTGTTGTATCAGTACGGTGAAGAGCGACATTCCAGACGCATGGCGCGTCGAGTCATTCTAGAGCGCGCAGAGAGACGCATTACCAGAACCGGTGAATTGGCGGAGATGATCAAAGAAGCGAACCCAGCATGGGAGCGGGATAAGCATCCGGCTACGAGAGCGTTTCAAGGGATTCGGATTTTCATCAACGACGAACTTGGCGAATTGGAGCGAGGCTTAGAACAGGCGTTGAAGATGCTTAAGGTGGGAGGCAGGCTTGTTGTTATCAGCTTCCACTCCTTAGAGGATCGAATGGTTAAGAGGTTTATTGTTAAGCAGGCTAAGGGGGATAGTTTTCCAAGAGGCCTGCCAATATCTCAGGATATGTTAAGCCCGAAGCTGAATCCGATAGGAAAGAGAATCAAGGCTAGCGCGCTCGAGGTGGACCGAAACTCAAGGTCAAGAAGCGCGGTAATGCGAGTAGCAGAGAAGATCGCCCAATAGCAATACCCAGCAGATGGTGAGACATGAGCGTAAAAAAGAATAAAAAGGCGAACGAAGGAGTATCGAAAGAACTCTCAGTTTTAGAGTGGGCGGGCGTAAGAAGCCGAGCCACTTTCGCCTTATTCGTTGCGCTGACGCTCGTGCTAGTCGTCGGCTTATCTGTAGTAGCTACAACCCATGAAAATCGATTCGCTTTCAACGAACTTCAAGTGCTGCGAGATCAGGCGAACGGTTTAGAAGTGGAGTGGGGGCAGCTGTTAATAGAGCAGAGTACGTTCGGTGTTGAAGGTCGAATAGAGCAGAAGGCATTCGAGCAGTTACAAATGGAAGTCCCTGATATTGCCAAAATTGTAATGGTGAGTCATGAGCAACGCTAAATTAGCTTCATTCATAGAGCAGTGGCGATTGTACCTAGTGCTATTTGCACTATTTCTTTGCGTGCTGGCCATTGGTTGGAAGGTGAGCGCATTGCACATCGTTGAGCGCGACTTCTTGCAGAGCCAAGGTGATGCTCGAACGATCCGCACGGTACCTCTGGTCGCGAATCGAGGATTAATTTCGGATAGAAATGGTGAGCCGCTGGCGGTGAGTTCGCCGGTCAAGTCGATCTGGGTGAATCCTCAGGAAATAGGCGCTCAACATTCCGAGATCGAACGTCTAGCATTAGAGTTGGGGCTAGAGTCTGATTCTCTGCTTTCTTCTATAGAGAGGAACAGTCGTCGAGAATTTCTCTATGTAAAAAGACGCCTAGCACCTGCCGAGGCTGAAAGAATTCTAGCTCTGGATATCGACGGTGTTTACGGGCAACAGGAATACCAAAGATTCTACCCACAGGGCGAGGTGGCTGCTCATCTAGTTGGTTTCAGCAACGTCGATGATATTGGGCAGGAAGGTTTAGAGCTTAGCTACGACGATTGGCTTAAGGGTGTGCCTGGAAGACGGCAGGTCATAAAGGACAGGCGTGGCCACATCATCGAAGAATTGAACACTATTCAAACGGCGCAGCCGGGCAAGAACCTTGAGCTGAGCATCGACTTTCGTTTGCAAAACTTGGCCTATAAAGAATTAAAAGAAGAGTTTGTTACGCGTCGAGCGAGGTCTGCTTCTATCGTGGTATTGGACGTGGATACCGGCGAAGTTTTAGCAATGGCGAATCAGCCCTCTTACAACCCGCACAATCGAAAAAATCTTAATGATTTTAGTGTGTTACGTAATCGTGCAATCACCGACGTGTTCGAGCCAGGGTCGCCGATCAAGGCATTTACTGTGACTGCCGCATTGGAGTCTGGCCTCTATACGCCAGACACTGTGATAGAAACAAGCCCCGGCTGGATGATGGTTAATGGCAATGAGGTTCAGGACATTATTAATTATGGCACCTTGGATCTCACTAGGGTCATTACTAAGTCCAGCAATATCGGTGCGACAAAAATCGCTTTCGATATTGGGCCGGATGCGATTCGAAATGTGTTGGAGCGTGTAGGCATGGGGCAGGTGTCTGGCACAGGCTTTCCAGGCGAGCAAGGTGGTGTATTGCCAAACCATCGCAGCTGGAGTCGCATCGAGACTGCAACCTTTTCATTCGGCTATGGTCTCTCAACGACAGCGTTGCAACTAGCTCAGGCTTATTCTGTCATCGCTGACGATGGCATTAGGAAGCCGGTTTCCCTGTTGAAATTAGACGACGCTAGCCTGCAGGCTTTGCCTCGAGAACAAGTTATCGACAAGACAATTACTAATCAGGTGCTAGCGATGCTGGAAACAGTTGTCGATCCGGCGCGTGGTGGATCGGCCCGCGATGCAAGAGTGCCTTTCTATAAGGTTGCGGGTAAAACTGGAACCGTGCACGTAGTTGGCAAATACGGCTACGAAGAAAATCTACACAACTCGCTTTTCGTTGGCCTTGTGCCTGCGAGCGACCCGAAATTAGTCATCGTGGTTATCGTCTACGAACCGAAAGGCGACGAGCACTACGGTGGCCAGGTTGCGGCGCCGGTATTTTCCAGAGTCGCCTCTGGTGCTATGAGAATCCTAAATATTGCTCCGGACAATTTGCCGGAAGACGCATCCGAGGAGTTGAGCTCACTCTAAAATGAATACGGCAGAACAACTGAATTCAAACGGTGTCTTACTCGATCTTATAAATGGTCTGGTTAGCTTGCCCGACCCAGTTCCCCAGGCCGTAAATGTAGTGGCCACCGGCATTCAACTGGATAGCCGCTTGCTGAAAAAGGGTGATCTTTTCCTCGCATGTTTCGGTAACAATCACGATGCGCGAGAGTTTATCGATGAGGCGGTTGAAAGAGGCGTTGCTGCAGTGTTGGCAGAGTCCGGCGGTGAATGGCAGGGCATTCGACTTATCAACGATGTTGCCGTTATAGCTATCGATAATTTATCTGCCAAGTTGGGTGAGATCGCTGCTAGATTCTATTCTAATCCTAGTCAGCGATTGAGCGTCATAGGTATCACCGGTACTAATGGCAAGACTAGCTGTAGCCAATTCATTGCACAAGCGCTGGCCAACTCTGGGTTTAGTTGCGGAACCATGGGCACTCTCGGCTATGGGATTTACGGCGAACTAAAAGAAACCGAACTTACCACGCCAGATCCCGTCTTCACACAAATGGCCTTGGTAGAGATGGCTCAGGACGGAATCGATCCTGTGGTAATGGAGGTTTCTTCTGTTGGCCTGCATCAGAGACGAGTAAAGGCAGTTAAGTTTGATACGGCGATATTTACGAATCTCACGCGTGACCACCTCGACTACCATGAAAGCATGGAGGCCTACGGTAATAACAAGAAAAAATTATTTACTAGTGAAGGTCTAAGCCGAGCGATTGTAAATCTCGATGATCCCTATGCGCTGTCGATCATAAACGCCATAGCGCCTAGTGTGGATGTGTGCACCTATAGCCTGAAGAGTTCTGCGGCTACTGTCTATGCCGAATCTTTGTCGCTAACTCGACAAGGGTTTGAGGCTCGTATTGTAACTCCGATTGGCGCTGGCATCGTAAAAGGAAGGTTATTCGGTTACTTCAATGTGAGTAATTTGTTGGCGGTGATCGCCACGCTGATCAATTATCTGCCGAATAAAAGAGCGCTCGATATTGAGCAGCTGTGCGATCTCGTATCAGGTTTAAGTTCGGTCGATGGCCGCATGGAAATAATTGGCGATTCCGAAGAGATAACGGCCGTGGTTGATTACGCACATACTCCTGACGGCTTGCGCAGTGCCCTGAAGGGGCTCAGAGATCACTTCAGCGGAAATATTTGGTGCGTGTTTGGGTGTGGTGGTAATAGAGATAAAGGGAAGCGTCCCATTATGGGAGAGATTGCCGAATCTTTCGCCGATCGCATAATCATCGCAGACGATAACCCTCGAAACGAAGAGGGAGACGATATAGTTCAGCATATTCTCAGTGGCATGAACGAGCCTGAAAAGGCAGTCATCGAGCGAGATAGAGAGAAAGCGATAGCCTATGCGATCGCGAATGCGGAGCCTGGAGACGTGGTTGTGGTCGCGGGCAAGGGGCACGAGACTTATCAGGACGTGGGCGGCAGCAGACTAATTTTCAGTGATGCGAATCAAGTTCGATTGGCGTTGCAATCTAGAGAAAAGAAGTAGTGGAGTGGGTGCGTTGATCGGCAACATGACATTGTCCCTTTTGGCTCAAGAATTAGGTGGCGAATTGCTAGGTGAAGACGTGATTTTTTCAAGTATTTCTACCGATACTCGATCGCTTAAGAGCGGCGACCTTTATCTGGCTTTGGTCGGGGAGAATTTCGATGGCAATAATTTCATTGATGAAGCCGCGCGCGCAGGTGCCAGTTCAGCGGTGATATCAAAACAGGTCGCATCACAATTACCGGCATTGAAAGTAACTGATACCCATGCGGCGCTCGCCAAGATAGCGAATATGAATCGTCAGCGCAGTGCTGCAAAAGTAATTGCACTGACAGGTAGTCAAGGGAAAACTACAGTAAAGGAAATGATCGGCTCGATTCTGAATAATTCAGCAGATTGTCTTGCGACGGAGGCGAATCTCAATAACACGATTGGAGTTCCGGTCACATTGTTAAGGGTCGAAGAGCAACATGAATATGTAGTCATCGAGATGGGGGCAAACGCTGCTGATGAAATTGGATTCAGCGTTGCAGTGGCCGAGCCCGATATTGCGCTCATCACCAACGCAAGCCCTGCTCACATAGAGGGGTTTGGTTCTTTGCAGGACATAGTATTCGCGAAAGGCGAAATCATCGATGGCTTGAAGAGCGATGGTGTCATGGTGTTAAACGCAGACGACAGCTACGTTGAGGATTGGTCGGCACGAGCTCGCGGGAAACGAAGCGTGCGATTTAGCTATGAGAACGCGGCGGGCGACGCGCAATACTTTGCATCGCAGGTTGTGGCGCAGATTGACGGGACAAGCAGTTTCGATCTACATAGCCCTAAGGGTGAGCAGGCACTGAGCATACGCTTTCTGGGCAAGCACAATGTTTTAAATGCGATTGCTGCCTCGGCAGTAGCCATGGAAGCAGGCGCTAGCCTGACAGATGTTGCAGAGGGTCTGGCGAAATTGAATCCAGTATCGGGCCGGCTTTCCCGGCTTACAGGAATGAACGGATGTCATTTGATCGACGATAGCTACAACGCAAGCCCTGGTTCTTTCTCTGCAGCTATCGATGTTTTGTCGAGATTGTCTGGTCAGAAAATATTAGTGATGGGTGACATGAAAGAACTCGGTACCGATACTGATTCAGCTCACCGCAGCGTTGGCGAAAATGCTGCAGGTGCAGGGCTCGATGCGCTCTGGGCAACCGGAGAAAAATCTAAGCTGGCCATCGATGCTTATGCGGGAAAAGGCAGACATTTCGAGAACAAAGAAGAGCTCATAGAGGCGTTAATTGATATCGCGAATCCAGACCTGACCGTTCTTATAAAAGGTTCTCGTGGCACAAAGATGGATGACGTTGTTACGGCTCTCAAGATTGACGGAGAAAATCAATGCTAGTTTGGTTGTCAGACTATTTAATCCAATTCGACAATAGTTTTTCTGTTCTTCAGTACATTACCGTACGTGGAATTTTTAGCATTTTGACAGCGCTCGGTATCTCTCTGCTAATCGGTCCTACTATGATTCGACGCTTGAACTATCACCAGATAGGGCAAGTTGTGCGCGACGATGGCCCGCAGACTCATCTTAGCAAGGCTGGCACGCCAACAATGGGCGGCGCGCTGATCCTTGTTAGTATCGGCCTAAGTACATTGTTATGGTCAGATCTATCTAATCACTATGTATGGGTGACTCTGGTGGTCACCGTGCTGTTCGGTGCGATCGGGTGGGTAGACGATTACCGTAAAGTCTTTAGAAAAAACACCGCGGGACTGCCAGCGCGCTGGAAGCTCTTTTGGCAAACTATCATTGGTTTAGGGGCAGCTATTTCTCTCTACTACACCGCATTTAGTGCAGTCGAAACTAGTTACATCGTTCCTTTCTTTAAAGACGTGTCTATCGATATCGGTATTCTTTACATCGCATTCAGTTGTTTCTTCATTGTGGGCTTTAGCAATGCCGTGAACCTAACCGATGGTCTAGATGGCCTAGCAATCTTGCCTACAGTGATGGTGGGTGGTGCGCTTGGTGTGATCGCCTACCTAGCTGGCCACACAGAGTTTTCAGCCTATCTAAATATTCCTTATGTAGTGGGTTCCGGTGAGGTGGTTATTTTCGCAGGAGCTCTATTGGGCTCTGGTCTTGGGTTTCTATGGTTTAACACATATCCCGCGCAGATTTTTATGGGAGACGTTGGAGCGCTCGCGCTCGGTGCTGCACTCGCTGTTATGGCGATCATCTCGCGTCACGAGATAGTGCTCTTCATCATGGGCGGGATATTCGTTGCAGAGACTGCTTCGGTAATCATTCAAGTGACTTTCTTTAAATTGACAGGCAAGCGAGTTTTTAGAATGGCTCCATTGCATCACCATTTCGAATTGAAGGGCTGGCCCGAACCAAGAGTCATTGTTCGATTCTGGATTATAACGGTCATGTTGGTGTTGTTCGGCTTGGCCACATTGAAGTTGCGTTAGGCTCACTTAGGTGGGCAGACAATTGGGATTAGACTAGATGGCGATTGAGCTAGATGACCGTCTTACCGTGATTGTTGGGCTGGGTGCTACCGGGCTTTCCTGCGTGAAATATTTCGTTCAAGCGGGTGAAAAAATCAAAGTTGTAGATAGTCGTGACGAGCCACCAGGTCTTACGGTATTGAAAGAGCTGTATCCAGACGTTGAGTATGAATTAGGTGGTTTTAATCTAGAGACCTTTGTAGGGGCGAAGCAGCTTGTCGTTAGCCCGGGCTTAAGTATTCGCGGTGTTGAGATCGGGGCGGCAAAGAAAGCCGGCGTTGCTATTACTGGCGACATAGATATTTTTTCGAAGCAGGTAACCGCACCAATCATTGCTGTCACAGGATCGAATGGTAAGAGTACGGTTGTGGCAATGCTGGCGGCGATACTAAAAAAGGCGGGCAAGGATTTTGGGCTCGGCGGCAATCTCGATGGCGATAACTTTAAGCCAGCCCTCGATTTGATCGCAGAAGGTGAGAAGGATCTGTACTTACTGGAATTATCGAGCTTCCAACTGGAGACGACAGAGGATTTAGGCGCAGCAGTAGCCACTATCTTGAATTTGAGTGCAGACCATATGGATAGATATGAAGGAATCGATGACTATCACAGAGCGAAGCAAAGAATATTTACTGGCTGCAAGCAGGTAGTTATCAACCGTGATGACAAAGAGAGCTATCCGCTCGAAGAGAGTGATGCAGCAGTGTGGGATTTTGGGTTCGGCCGAGCTGGCATAAACGGCCTGGGCCTACTCGAAGAAGGCGGCGATCAATATCTTGCCTATCAATTAGAAAAAATTGTCTCGGTAAATGAGTTAAAAGTTTTTGGTCAGCACAATATATCAAACGTATTAGCGGCAGTAGCACTAGCTATGGCAATAGACATAGACATGAATTCAATCAAGGCTGCGATCACCGAGTTCTCCGGATTGCCGCATCGTTGTCAGTGGGTAGTAAATATTGATGGGGTCGATTTTTACAACGATTCTAAAGGAACGAATGTTGGCGCGACTGTGGCTGCTGTTGAGGGTCTGGGCGAGCATATCTCGGGGCACATAGTATTGATTGCTGGCGGTGTCGCTAAGGGAGCAGATTTCTCTGCGCTGGTACCAGCTATGAATAAATGGGGCAAGGCGGTGATTCTTATCGGGCAAGATGCAGCAGAAATGGCGAGCTATTTCGACACTGAAATTCAGACCTATTTCGCAAGTGATATGCAGGATGCTGCGCGAGTAGCATTGCAACATTCGATAGCTGGTGATGCAGTGTTGCTCTCACCTGCTTGCGCCAGTTTCGATATGTTTGAAAATTTCCAGCATCGAGGCTTCGCTTTCATGAAGTCAGTGGAGACTTTGCAATGAGCATGGCGAGGGCAATAGCTCCTACTACTAGGCTCATCGACTCAATTGAGCCGCGGTCAGTGAATAGCATATTGCTGTTCACATTCTTGCTGTTGTTTATCGGCTTGTTGATGATGACGTCCGCCTCTGTCGAGCTAGCGAATAGTCAATACTCTGATCCGTTCTTCTTCCTAAAGCGGCAGCTAGTTTTTTCTGCTATAGGGATATTCGTTCTAGGTGTAACTCTTCATGTCCCAGTCGCAACCTGGCGTGCGCAGAGTTGGTATTTGCTAATGGGATCGTTTGCTCTCTTGTTGCTGGTGCTTGTGCCCGGCGTAGGTGAGTCGGTTAAGGGAAGTACGAGAAGAATAGATTTAGTCGTTTTCGACCTGCAGCCGTCGGAGTTGGCGAAGGTTTTTATCGTGGTTTATCTCGCAGCGTTTTTGGAGCGGCAGCTAGCTGAGGTTCGCGAAAAATGGTCTGGGTTCTATAAGCCACTTCTAGTTGTTGGCGCTGCCGTGGCCCTGTTTCAGTTCCAGCCTGACCATGGAACGATGGTTATCCTAACGCTTACTGCGCTGTGCATGATTTTTCTTGCAGGTGCAAAGCTTTACCGCATTTTATTGATGCTGACTCTATGCATGGGAGGAATCGCTTTGCTTGCGGTTATGAAACCTTATGTGATCGATAGAGTCACTTCTTTCCTAGACCCTTGGGCCGTAGAGAATGTAACCAATGGCGGTTATCAACAGGCGATGGCTCAGGTGGCTTTTGGTCGTGGTGAATGGTTTGGCGTTGGTCTCGGGAATAGCATACAGAAACTTTACTTCCTGCCAGAGGCGCACAATGACTTTGTTCTTGCCATCGTCGGTGAAGAGTTGGGGTTAGTTGGTGTAGCTACGGTGATACTTCTGTTCTCAGCGCTTATCTATAAAGCGTTTTCTGTTGGTCAGAAGGCACAGAAAGACAACAAATTGTTTGCCGCATTTTTTGCCTACGGTCTCGGACTATTATTTGCCGGCCAGACGATGATCAATGTAGGGGCGAGCATAAGTTTACTACCTGTAAAAGGTTTGACGCTGCCCTTCATGAGTTATGGAGGTGCGAGTCTGATCATGAGCTTCTTTATGATTGGGCTGTTGGTTCGTATTGAGTATGAGATCGACAATAAAATAAATGATGTTGGTGAGGTTTAGGTAGTAACGTGTCAACTGAAAACACAACTGTATTAATTATGGCCGCCGGAACCGGGGGGCATGTATTCCCAGCGCTTTCAATTGCGCAGAAGTTGCAGGGGCAGAATATCCGTACTGAATGGATGGGCACCCATCTGGGAATGGAAAACAGGCTGCTTGAAGGAACTGGAATTCGAATTCATGCCGTCTCTGCGAAGGGCCTCAAAGGCAAGGGAATAGTGAGATTGATAGCTGCGCCTTTCATGTTAGTGCAGGCATTGATTCAGTCGATGCGTGTTCTATCAAAGGTAAAGCCAGATTGTGTGTTGGGGATGGGTGGCTTTGTTTCAGGCCCAGGAGGCCTGGCAGCCAAATTAACAGGTAGGAAACTAGTGATTCACGAGCAGAATGCCGTGCCGGGTTCTACCAATAAATTATTGGCGAAGATTGCTAATCAGGTCTTCGAGGCATTCCCTAATACTTTTCCTAAAAGCGCCAAGGTGATTCACACGGGTAACCCTCTGCGAAAGGAAATCGCCGACTTGGCGCTGCGGGTGCGAACCCTTGAAGATGCGACGAGGCCTCTACAAATATTGGTCTTAGGTGGAAGCCAAGGGGCATTGGCGATTAATGAGGTCGTGCCAGAATTGTTAGCAGATTGGCCAGAAGAAAATCGTCCATCAGTGCGCCACCAGACAGGTGATAGAACCCTTGAGAAAACACAAGCGGCCTATCGAGATAAGAATCTAGATTTGTCTAAGAGAATAGACGTGGTTCCGTTTATAAGTGACATGGCAGAGGCCTATAGTTGGGCCGATTTGGTGATTTGCCGTTCCGGCGCGAGCACCGTCAGTGAAATTGCCGCGGCTGGTTTGCCTTCGATATTGGTTCCGTACCCGCATCACAGTGATCAGCAGCAAAAACACAATGCAAATTGGCTAGTCCAGGCCGGCGCCGCATTCCTACTGGAGCAACAAGATTTAACTGTTTCTGCGCTAAGAGCGCTGGTGCTAGACCTGAATGAAAACCGCGGCAAATTACAGAAAATGAGCGATATCGCAAAATCCATAGCAATTTGTGACGCGGATGAAATCATTGCGCGTCGATGTTTGGAGCTAGTCTATGCATAGCGCAGCCAATCGACATGTTATTCCAGAGATGAGGCGCATCAATAGACTGCATTTTGTTGGAATCGGTGGTGCCGGTATGTGTGGCGTGGCCGAAGTATTGCTAAATCAGGGCTATAAAATTAGTGGTTCAGATCTCAAGGAATCCCCGAATACTGCGCGCCTGGAATCCATGGGTGCTGAGATATTTATCGGTCACGACGCGGCGAATGTGAAGAATGCCGATGTGGTTGTCTATTCCAGCGCTATCGATGAGCGTAATCCAGAAATCAAAGTCGCGATGAGCGAGTCTAAGCCATTGATCGCGCGCGCAGAGATGTTGGCAGAGTTGATGCGCTACCGTCACTCGATCGCTATCGCTGGAACCCACGGGAAGACCACAACTACGAGTATCGTGGCATCTGTATTGGCGCAGGCGGGTTTCGATCCTACATTCGTTATTGGTGGCCTGCTGAATAGCGCGGGAACCAATGCTCGATTGGGAGAAAGTAGATATTTGGTGGCGGAGGCAGACGAGAGCGACGCCTCCTTCATGCATCTACAGCCTATGGTTGCGGTTGTGACCAACATCGAAGCTGATCACATGAGTACTTACGGTGGTGACTTCGAAAACCTGAAAAAATACTTTATCGACTTCTTGCACAATCTCCCATTTTACGGATTGGCGGTGCTGTGCATAGACGATCCGGTTGTGCGCGAATTGCTGCCGCGCATATCGAGACCGAAAATCACCTATGGCTTCGCTGAAGATGCAGATTTCAGAATCACTAATTTGAGTCAGAAACAGCAAATCACGCAATTCGAAGTGGTGCGCAAGGAAGCAAAGGATAAGCTGAAAATCACGCTGAATATGCCTGGTCGTCACAACGCGTTGAACGCGACTGCTGCTATTGCCATTGCAACAGACGAGGGCATCAAGGCGAAGGATATTCAGAGTGGTATTGAAAATTTTGCTGGAGTAGGTCGTCGTTTTGATGTGCAGGGGGAGTTTGACGTAGCGGGTGGGACGGTAATGCTTATCGATGACTACGGGCATCACCCTACCGAAGTTGCCGCTACCCTGCGAGCTCTGCGTGATGGATGGCCAGACAATCGATTAGTCATGGTCTACCAGCCGCATCGCTACAGTCGCACCAAGGACCTCTATGAGGACTTTGTCGAAGTGCTTGGCGAGGCAGATGTTTTGCTGCTGCTAGAGGTGTACTCCGCAGGGGAAAAGAAGATCGCCAGCGCGGATTCAAGAAGTCTCTGCCGAAGTATTAGGTTGCGCGGAAAAGTCGATCCGGTCTACGTGAAAGAAGAGTCAGAGGTGCAAGGAATTCTAAGTGATTTAGTCCGCCCTGGGGACATCATTTTGACTCAGGGAGCAGGAAGTGTCGGTTCTTTGGCCAAACAATTGGCCAAATCGGGTTTCAAAGCATAATTAATTGATTTTTATAGAAGATTTTTGCATTTAGCGGTCAAGAAACGGACAAATGAGAACGATAAGTAAAGAGAAAATCATAGCAAATTGTGGACACGTCGTCGTATTGAAAGGCGGGGATTCCTCAGAGCGCGAAATATCCCTGTTGAGTGGCGAAGCGGTCTATCAGGAATTGCTGGAATTAGGCGTAAACGTGAGTGTTCTAGATGTGGGCGATACCGTTGTCGCAGACCTAGAAAACTTGAAGCCGGATCTAGCGTTGATCATGTTGCATGGTCAGGGCGGGGAAGATGGAACGATTCAGGGTCTTCTAGAAGTTTTGAAGATCCCCTATACCGGGAGCGGTGTGCTGGCTTCGGCGCTGGCTATGGATAAGGTGAAGAGCAAGCTGATTTGGCAGCGCCTGGGATTGAATGCTGCCGATTATGTGACGTTGAATGAAGCAACAGATTGGCAGGCTTTGATAGATGATTTTGGAGTCGCTGTTGTGAAGCCAGTGAATGGCGGATCGAGCCTAGGCATAGCGATAGTGAAGGACGCAGCGAGTCTGCAAAAGCAATTCGAGTTGGCCAGTGAGTTCGACTCGGCAGTAATGGCTGAGAAGTGTGTGGTCGGCAAAGAATTTACAATAGGCGTGATAGAGGATCAATTGCTACCCACGGCTCAGGTACGCACATCGAGAGAGTTTTATGACTTCGATGCAAAGTACATCGATGAAGGGACAGAAATTATCTGCCCTGCTCAGTTGAGCGAAGAGGAGCAGATCGAGCTGAATGAGCTAGCCCGCGCTGCCTATACAAGTCTCGGATGTGAGGGCTTAGCAAGAGTTGATGTTATGCAAGATCAAGGCGGCGCATTCTACCTGCTGGAGCTGAATACGATTCCAGGCATGACAGACCATAGTTTTGTACCGATTGCAGCGAAGCAGGCTGGAATCAATTTCGGCAATTTATTATTAACAATATTAGAACTAGAACAAGCGGCGAACTAAAAAAGATGGCAACTACAAATAGAGCAATTAGAACTGGAAGCGGCATACATTCAACGCGCCGCAATTCCAGTTTGGGAAACCAGCCGCTTAAGCCGAAGTCTTCAGGCAAGCGAGGACTCTACGTGTTTTTTGCTGTATTAGTTTGTGTTGCTTTGGTGATGGTTCAGAACAGAACAGATATTTCCGGGTTTTTAAATCGCCCAGTCAGCAAAGTTAGAATCGAGAATCAGTGGCAAAGAATAAGTGAGGCTGAGGTTAGCAGAATGTTGGCTCCTTTTATGGGCAATGGCTTCTTCGATTTCGATGTTGTAGAGGCGAAGAACGAGCTAGAACTTCATCCGTGGATCCTGCAGGCGTCGGTGACGCGAATTTGGCCGGGCACGCTATCACTGCATCTGACAGAACAAGTAGCTATAGCGCGATGGGGTAATGAGCAATTGCTGAATCAATACGGCGAGATTTTTCAGCCTGAGAGATTGCTAGAGTTAAGCTCTTTGCCTTTGCTTACTGGGCCAGAAGACTCTCAAGAGACAGTGATGTTGCAGTACCAGAAGCTTAACCAAATTTTATTTCCAGCAGGGTTGCGTCTCTCTGGATTGAGCCTAAGCAAGCGTGGTAGCTGGGATTACTTGCTGAATGAACAAATGCAGGTTGCGGCTGGCAGAGATGATGTGTTCGAGAAGACGCAGCGTTTTATCGATTTTTATACTAGTCAGCCATTCGAGCAGTCATCTCAATTTCTATCTATCGATTTGAGATACGGAAACGGAATAGCGGTACGAGATAACGAGTCAGATCTTACCGGAGTGGCAATTCGGTGATGCAGTTCCACCAGATATATTTTGAGAACCCTTGTCTAGAGATTTCGAACGATGAATGAATCAGTAAGCGAAAACATGATTGTTGGATTGGATATAGGTACTTCCAAGGTCGTGGCCATAGTTGGGGATATCAATGCGGACGGCGGTTTGGATATCGTCGGTATTGGCAGCCATCGTTCTCGCGGACTCAAGAAAGGCACTGTAGTCAATATCGAATCGACCGTTGAATCCATTCAACGCGCAATCGAAGAAGCTGAACTCATGGCGGGATGCCAGATTCATTCGGTCTATGCAGGGATTGCCGGTAGTCATATCCGCAGCATGAACTCTCATGGGATTGTGGCGATTCGAGACGGCGAAGTCATGAAGGCCGATATCGAGCGCGTTATTGATGCTGCGCAAGCTGTAGCTATTCCAGCTGACCAGAAAGTTCTGCACATACTGCCGCAGGAATACATCATCGATTCGCAGGAAGGTGTTAAGGAGCCGCTGGGTATGTCTGGTGTGCGTCTCGAGGCGAAGGTACATCTAGTCACCTGCGCAATTAACGCAGTGCAGAATATTGAGAAATGCATCAAGCGCTGCGGGCTAGAGACTGATGAAATTATTCTAGAGCAATTGGCTTCCGCCTATAGCGTTCTTACCGATGATGAGAAAGAGCTTGGTGTTTGTCTCGTGGATATTGGCGGAGGCACCACTGATATCGCGATTTTTACTGAAGGGGCTATACGCCACACAGGGGTCATTCCCATTGCTGGTGATCAGGTAACGAATGATATTGCCATGGCTCTTCGAACACCGACAGAGCACGCAGAAGAGATAAAAATCAAATATGCCTGCGCCCTGACTCAGTTGGCTAGCGCCGATGAGGCTCTGAAGGTTCCTAGCGTCGGGGATCGAGCGCCAAGAGAACTTTCCAGACAGGCGCTGGCCGAGGTAGTTGAGCCACGCTATGACGAATTATTTACGTTAGTGCAAGCTGAGTTGCAGCGAAGTGGGTTCGAAAACCTACTTGCAGCAGGCATTGTCCTAACCGGTGGTACTAGCAAAATGGAAGGCGTTGTGGATCTCGCTGAAGAAATATTTCATGCTCCGGTACGCATAGGCGCGCCTCACAATGTCAATGGTTTAGCCGATATTGTAAGAAACCCAATTTATTCTACTGGTGTTGGATTGTTGCTGTACGGCTTAAAGCAATACCAGGAAAGAGGTGGAATCGAGTCAAAGCGTGAGCCACAGATTCAGATTGTGGACAGGGTAAAGAGCTGGTTCCAAGGAAATTTTTAGTTTTAATTTTTGCAGTCAATAACCAATACAGTATAAAAATCATAATTGAGGGGGCTATATGTTTGAATTAGTCGAGAACGTTGCGCAGAGCGCTGAAATTAAAGTTATAGGCGTTGGTGGTGGGGGCGGAAACGCCGTGCACCATATGATTAATAATCAAGTAGAGGGCGTGGAGTTTATCTGTGCCAACACAGATGCACAGGCGTTGCATAACCTGAAAGCCAAGACAATATTGCAGATGGGTAGCAATATAACCAAAGGTCTTGGTGCGGGAGCAAATCCCGAGATCGGCAGACAGGCAGCGTTGGAGGATAGAGATGAGATCGCTGAAATTTTATCCGGCGCCGATATGGTGTTTATCACAGCTGGTATGGGGGGGGGCACAGGAACTGGTGCCGCGCCTATCGTTGCCGAAGTGGCTAGGGAGATGGGCATCCTAACCGTCGCGATCGTGACCCGACCTTTCCCATTCGAGGGTAAAAAGCGTTCAAAGATTGCGGAAGAGGGTATTCAACTGCTCACAGAGCATGTGGATTCTTTAATTACTATTCCGAATGAAAAATTGTTAGACGTACTGGGTAAAGAAGCAACGTTGCTGGAAGCATTTAAAGCTGCCAACGATGTGCTGTTAGGCGCGGTGAAAGGCATCGCGGATCTAATTATGAACCCAGGCATGATCAACGTGGATTTCGCTGATGTTAAAACGGTGATGTCTGAAATGGGCATGGCGATGATGGGCACCGGTGCAGCAGTGGGTGCTGATCGAGCAAGGGAGGCAGCGGAAGCTGCAATTCGTAGCCCGCTATTAGAAGACGTGAACCTGCAAGGTGCGCGCGGGATATTGGTTAATATCACGGCTGGAGAGAATCTATCTCTGGGTGAGTTTTCTGAGGTTGGCGACACTATTGAAGAATTTGCTTCGGATGATGCAACGGTAGTCGTTGGCACGGTGATCGATCCAAGTCTCGAGAATGAAATGCGCGTTACTGTCGTAGCTACTGGTCTGGGTGATAAGCACGCTAAACCCACTAAAGTTGTGGACAATACTGACAGGGAAATAACTACCGATTACCGCCAGCTCGATAAGCCAGCGGTGATGCGCAGACAGGGTTCTTCTCGCGCAGCGACTGCAGCTGCAGCTGCTGCGGTTGTGGGTTCAGATACTGATATGGATTATCTCGACATCCCTGCCTTCCTAAGAAAGCAGGCAGACTAGGTTATTCAGTAATACCGCAGTAGGAATCCTACACGGTATTCCCCGTTTTAGGGCAAGTGTTTGGGGCATTGCACGGATTTTCCCTTATTGGGTTGTTCCTTGAATTTTGCTACGATGCTGGAGCTTTGTTAATGGTCGTCGTTGTGAGCTGAAACCGCTCTTTATCGGGTCTAGTGTTGGTGAACCAGCAGAGCACGGAGTACTCGTTTCAGGCATAGGGCTTGTCCTTGACCGCAATGTGACCTGACACTGCATGATGAATGCTTGAGATACCCATGTTTTTTCGACTAAATAAGACGCGAAGTGAAGACCTATGCTGAGACAAAGAACCCTTAAGAATGTTATTCGTGCCACGGGCGTTGGCCTGCACACCGGCGAGAAAGTCTACCTAACTCTAAGGCCAGCCCCAGTTAACACTGGTATCATCTTTACCCGTGTAGATCTAGATATCCCGGTTTCGATTCCTGCCCGTGCTTCTAATGTAGGCGATACAACTCTCTCTACCTGCCTCGTAAAAGATGACGTTAGAATTTCTACTATTGAGCATTTGATGTCAGCGCTGTCAGGTTTAGGCATCGACAATGCTTTCATCGATGTAAGTGCGCCAGAAGTACCGATCATGGATGGCAGTGCTGGCCCGTTCGTCTTCCTTATACAATCAGCTGGTATCGAAGAACAATCAGAATTAAAGCGCTTCATTAAGATAAAGAAGCCGCTATATTTGGAGCATGGCGACAAAGCTGTCAGTCTCGAGCCGTTTGATGGCTTCAAGGTTAGCTACACACTTCACTACGATCACCCCGTTTACAAGAAGCACACCAAGAGCGCGACCATCGATTTCTCCAGCACCTCCTTCGTTAAGGAAGTAAGCCGTGCGCGTACTTTCGGGTTCATGCATGAATTCGAGGAATTGCGAAATAGGAATTTGGCGCTAGGTGCGAGTATGGACAATGCCATCGCGGTAGGTGACTACAAGGTTTTGAACGAGGATGGACTGCGCTACGAAGACGAGTTCGTAAAGCATAAGATCCTTGATTCTATTGGGGATTTATACCTGCTCGGCAACAGTTTGATAGGCGAGTTCAAGGGATATAAATCTGGACATGCCCTTAATAATGCTTTATTAAGAATGCTCGAAGTTAATGAAGATGCTTGGGAAATTGTCAGTTTCGATAAAGATACAAACGTGCCTATTTCCTATATGAAACCAGTGTTGGCAGCCTAGTCCTGTCGTGCTATCCTAACTATCTGATTTTAATAAATATAGTTGGGTGTTGAAGTTTCTTGATTAGCCCCAAGTTTTAATAGGCTTACTGAAAATTCCGCTTACACAATGAAAGTAATTCTAGTCGACCAGCGTCATGGTCACACTAAAACTATCGTCCTCAAGGGATGGCTGAAAGGCCTTCTTTCCCTATGTCTGCTCGGCGCTCCAGTAGCGCTGGGCTACTTTGGTTATGGGCTCGCGGTTTCTCAGAACAATGGTGTCTTCAGCGAAGAGTCTGCGCAAAATTGGGAGCGTCAGATTCGCATACAGACCGAACAAATATCCGAGATTAAAGAAGAATCAGAACAACAGATCGAAGCCCTAACTATGCGGCTTGCAATGCTACAGGCGCGTCTAGTGCGCTTGGATGCCGTAGGGGAGCGCATAACTACCATTGCCAATTTGGATAATGGCGAATTTGATTTTAGCGACCAAATTACCATCGGTGGTCCCGCAACTGGTGTTTCGGAGTCCTACTCAGCAGCGGGTTTCATGGACGCTGTTTATCAGCTCGAGCGACAACTGGAAGATCGTCAGCAGCAACTCGAAATTCTCGAAGGCCTGATGACTGATCGAAAAATTCAGTCAGATGTCTTCATCGCAGGTCGGCCTGTAGAAAAAGCCTGGATCGCTTCGCGTTTCGGTCAGCGTCCTGATCCTATTACCGGGCGCATAGCTTTCCATGGCGGTATCGACTTCACGACTGGCAAGTCGGGTGCTGAGATTAATACCGTGGCAGCTGGCGTAATCACCTGGTCTGGGCCTCGATCGGGCTACGGCTTGATGGTTGAGGTCAATCACGGTAACGGATTCACCACACGCTACGCCCATTCAGAAAAGCTATTGGTGGACGTTGGCGATATCGTAATGAAGGGGCAGAACATCGCGCTAGTGGGTTCTACTGGCCGTTCAACAGGGCCTCACGTTCATTTTGAGGTTTACAAGAACGGCAGAGTCGTCGACCCTGCCGCCTATATACACCGCACAGCAAGATAATTACCCTCTTCTCAAAACCAATCTAATTGGTCTCTATCGGTTTGCCTGAGCAATGCTCATCATGCCCGTTGGAGACCAGCGTATCGAATCAACCTATTGATAGAGAAAAATGAGCATATTAAACAAAATATTTGGAAGCAGTAACTCGCGCAAGCTGAAGAAGTTGCAAAAGACCGTAGCTCGCATCAGTGAGCTTGAACCCTCCTTAGAAGCGCTTTCCGATGAAGAGTTGAAAGCCAAGACGGGCGAATTTAAGCAACGCTTCGATGCCGGCGAGTCGACTGATGCGCTACTGCCGGAAGCATTCGCGGTTGTTCGTGAGGCGAGTAAGCGGACATTGATGATGCGCCATTTCGATGTGCAGATGATTGGTGGAATCGTATTGCATGAAGGTAGCATCTCAGAGATGAGAACGGGTGAGGGTAAGACGCTTATGGCGACCTTGCCGGCCTATCTCAATGGCCTGACCGAGAAAGGTGTTCACTTAGTTACGGTGAATGAATATCTTGCGGAACGTGATGCGAATTGGATGCGCCCACTGTATGAGTTTCTAGGCCTGAGTGTGGGCATCATAGGCTCTGGGCAGACGCCGGATTTAAAGAAAGAAGCCTATAACAGCTCTATTACCTACGGCACGAACAACGAATTTGGTTTTGATTACTTGCGGGACAACATGGCGTTCCGTCTCGATGACAAAATGCAGAGAGAGTTAAATTTTGCAATCGTCGACGAGGTTGATTCAATCCTCATCGACGAAGCGAGAACTCCGTTGATTATTTCTGGCGCTGCCGAAAATAGCTCCAAACTCTATGAAGCTATTAACCAGCTGATTCCGAAGTTGGAGAAGGGAGTAAAGGCCGAAAAGTCCAAGATGGAAATGATGGATAAGAACTTTGTGCCTGAGGAGTCAGGTCACTTTACGGTTGATGAGAAGAGTCGGCAGGTTGAACTTACTGAATCTGGACACGAATTCGTTGAGGATATTCTGATTCAGAAAAAGTTGCTTGATGAGGGTGAGTCTCTCTACTCGGCGACCAACTTATCTTTACTTCATCACGTACATGCTGGTCTAAAAGCGCATAACCTTTTCAATCGAGATATCGAGTACATAGTACAGAATAAGAGCATTGTGCTGATTGATGAGCACACTGGTAGAACGATGGAAGGGCGACGTCTTTCAGAAGGCCTTCATCAGGCTCTAGAGGCTAAGGAAAAATTGGAGATTCAGAGTGAGAGTCAGACTCTAGCTTCAACGACATTTCAGAACTATTTCCGCTTGTACAGTAACCTGTCTGGTATGACCGGCACCGCCGACACGGAAGCGTTCGAGTTTTCGCAAATATACGGACTGGATGTGGTAGTGATACCAACTAATCAGCCTATGGTGCGTGATGATGCGAACGACCTTATCTATCTTTCAATGGAAGAAAAGTTAGAAGCAATCGTTCTTGATGTCACTGAAATGAGTGCCAAGGGAGCGCCCGTACTGGTCGGCACAGCGTCTATCGACACATCTGAAACACTGTCGAATTTTCTCACGAAAGAAAAAATTGAGCATGAAGTACTAAACGCCAAATTTCACGAACGTGAGGCGGAGATCATCGCTCAGGCAGGAAAGCCTGGGGTGGTGACTATCGCAACCAACATGGCTGGCCGCGGTACAGATATCGTATTGGGCGGCAAATGGGAAGCTGAGGTTGCTGAGTTAGAAAATCCAACCGAAGCGCAGATCGAGAAAATCAAAGCAGAATGGCAGCTGCGCCACGATCAAGTTATTGCGGCTGGTGGCCTACACATTGTTGGCACCGAACGCCACGAATCAAGGCGTATAGACAATCAGCTGCGTGGCCGTTCGGGAAGACAGGGTGATCCTGGATATTCTCGGTTCTATCTGTCCATGGAAGATAACCTTCTTAGGATCTTTGCAACCGATGGCGTGAAGAACTTCATGAAGCGCTTAGGTATGGAGCATGGGGAAGCCATAGAGCATGGCATGGTGACGAAGCAGATTGAGAAGGCTCAGCGAAAGGTAGAAGGCAGGAACTTCGATATCCGTAAACAATTGTTGGAATATGACAATGTAGCGAATGACCAGCGCACGATCATCTATCGTCAGCGCAATGAACTCATGGCCAGCGATGATATTTCAGAACTGTTGAAAGACATGCGGACAGAAGTTGTAGGGCAAATTGTAGATGACTACATCCCTCCACAAAGTGTTCCCGAGCAGTGGGATGTTGAAGGATTGCAGAAAGCGATAGATGCCGAGTTTTCAACTGAGCAAGATATTCAGAAATGGCTCGATGAAGATGATCAGTTTTACGAAGAGCAGCTGAAACAAAAAATTGACGAGATACTCTCTGTTAGTTACCAGGAGAAATGTGCTGCAGTGGGTGACAAGATGCGCACCTTCGAGAAGCAGATTACATTACAGATATTAGATGGTTTGTGGAAGGATCACCTTGCGACTATGGATCACCTGCGACAGGGAATATTTTTGCGTAGTTATGGTGGCAAGAACCCGCGACAGGAATATAAGCGGGAAGCGTTCGCCCTATTTCAAGACCTGATGACAAACCTGCAGCAGGAAGTTGTTAAGGTATTGAGTCACGTGAAGATTCGACAAGAAGACAATGCTGATGCGATTGAGCAGCAACGCGAACAGGAGCGAGCTAGAGAGCGAGTGAATTTCCAGCATCAAGCCGTATCAGCACTCTCCGAGCCGTCAGCGGGCGAGGCATCACCCGCAGGTCGGGGCCAAGGAGAGGGAGACAAGACATCTCCGTTTATTCGAGAGATGGCAAAGGTAGGAAGGAACGATCCCTGCCCTTGTGGGTCGGGTAAGAAGTATAAAGTCTGCCACGGCAAGATTGGTTAGCGGTCGGCGTCGCATTGTCTGAGAAAGTGAAAGCGGAGTAAGGATTTAAAGATGGCAGTCGGCCCAGAGAGAAAGGTAAGCATCGCTCCCATTGAGGGGATTCGCTTAGCAGCAGTTGAAAGTGAAATTCGCTACGCGAATAGACTCGACCTTGTCTTGATTGAAATTGCGGAGGGCTCAGCAACAGCTGGCGTGTTCACTCAGAACGCGTTCTGTGCCGCGCCAGTTAGCATAGCTAGGCAACGAGTTGAGAATAGTGCTAGCCGTTATTTCTTGATTAACACAGGAAATGCAAACGCTGGCACCGGGCCTGAGGGAGAGCTTGCGGCTATAGCATGCTGTGATGGCCTGGCCGAGATTGCGCGAACTTCATCCGCGCAAATATTGCCATTTTCCACAGGGGTGATAGGGGAACAACTGCCTTTTGGCAAAATACTCGTAGCATTACCCGCGCTGTATGAAGCATTGTCTGCTGATGCTTGGCGATCGGCAGCACAGGGAATATTGACAACCGACACGCGGCCGAAGCTAGCCTCGGCAAGTTTTACTGCTAATGGCTCGCAGGCAAGCATAAGCGGATTTGCGAAGGGCTCGGGCATGATTCGTCCGAACATGGCAACCATGCTTGCTTATGTTTTTACGGACGCACAGATTGAGAGACCTCTCCTCGAAAATTTCTTAGATAACGCTGTAAACAATTCGTTCAACAGAATCACAGTCGATGGTGATACCTCTACCAATGATTGTTGTATGTTGGTCGCAACGGGTAAGGGGTCTTTTGTGGTCACGGATACCGATAGCGAAGCAGCTAGGCAGTTTCAGTCTGAATTGAATGCTGTTTTCGAACAACTGGCCACCGATTTGATTCGGGATGCAGAAGGCGCAAGCAAATTCATAACGATCGAGGTAAATGAAGGCGCATCTGGGCAGGAATGTCTGGCTGTAGCGTATACGGTAGCGGAATCTCCTCTGATTAAAACAGCTTTCTTTGCCTCGGATCCGAACTGGGGGAGGATTCTCGCCGCTATCGGTCGTGCCGGTCTTAACAATCTCGATATTGAGTCCGTCACGGTGGCGCTTGGAGATACACTCTTAGTGTCCAAAGGAGCGGTAGATGCAGCGTATAGGGAGAGTGCAGGGCAGGCAGAGATGGATAAGGACGAAATTCGAGTCCAAATTAATCTTGGTCGTGGGAAGGCTAGTGAAAGAGTCTGGACGTCGGACCTTTCTAACGAGTATGTGCGCATCAATGCGGACTATCGCAGCTAGCACCCAATCGTGAATAAAAACTCCACTGTTCATGTTGCTGTCGGCGTTCTGCTTAATGGCAATCGCGAAGTACTGATTGCGCTACGCTCCGCCCGATCTCATCAAGGCGGCCTCTGGGAATTTCCTGGAGGCAAAGTCGAAGAGGGGGAGTCGGTTGAGCGCGCGCTCAACAGAGAATTTGAAGAAGAGCTAGGAATCAGTGTGCAGGCCTGTACTCCGTTGATTCAGATCAGGCATGAATACAGCGACAAGTCGGTAATGTTAGATGTCTGGCGCATCGAAAAATATTCCGGAATACCGAAAGGGAGAGAAGGGCAGGCCATCGAATGGCGTGCGCTTTCCAAACTACGAGCGGCGGATTTTCCAAAGGCCAACGAGCGCATTATCAGCGCTCTAAACCGCCCGAGTTAATGGATGTCACTCTGGACGCTCAAAATTTTGACGAGCCGCGCGCAATCATCCGACGTCAGCTAGGCCTCAGGACCTCTCCACAGGGGAAAGCCATCAAGGCTTCGGCATACTGGAATCTCGCCTTTCCTCCTCTCTAAACGTGCAGAAAGTCTGCTAAACGCTATGCTATTGAGCTTTTAAGGAAAGTCTTCGTTAAAGCCGGCAAGCTACTGATATGAATAGGATTAGCTAGGTATAAAATAAGGACAGAATGGTACACTTTGATAAAGTATTAGCGAATAAGGCAGATGCAGCAATGTGGAACGCCAAGAAGCGTAGAGCGATATTACGGGTGTTTATGTGACGCAGGTCACTGAGATTTTCGCTAACTTGTTGAAAATACATAAATACTTTAGAACATTAGCACACAAATTGAATGAGCCAGCTTTGTTGGCGGGCTCTAGAGAAACCTTGGGAATTACTATGTTGCAGAAATTGGTATTGGCTAATTTAGCTGCATCGTTGCTTCTGGCAATGAATGTAGCCTTTGCGGATTCAGCCCTATTGGTCGCCAATGGCGTGCTGGTTGAGAAAGACCCAGTTGCCGATACAACCACTACAATAGATCAGGGGGAAGATTCAGCAGATGCGCCGACGACCCCCGCCACCCCTGCTACTCCCGCGCTCATAGGATCTGCGGTAAACGCGTCCTACGTCAGTACTGACGGTTGGGCAGTGACCGGCGCAGACTTTATAGATGCCGCCGTCGCTGTTTTCGATTTCAATACTACTGTCAGTGTAAGCCAAGCAACCCTGACACTGCCGATAGAGGAAGTCTTTGCGCAGAATGGAGTAGCTCCGCTGGAAATATTTATGTATTCAGACAATGGCATAGTTGAATTTACCGACTATTCCATCGGGTTTACAGCAGCCATCGCAGAGATTGATGCCGTAGGTCTTACTCAGATCGATATCGATGTGACAGGAGCGGTTAATTCGGCCTTGAATAGTGGTCAATATGTTGCATTTAGAGTTAAGAGTTAAGAGTTAAGAGTTAAGAGTTCAGTGCTACCGTCTACCGTCTACCGTTTCGGCGACTACTTTTCCTGCCTGGACGGGAGTTAAGTTTCGTACTAACTACTCGCTAACCTTTACTCCGGGAACTGCTCCAGCTATTGCTACAGATTCTGTCCGTTTCGACGGATATACGCTGGGAGTTCAAAATGTAGAAGTAGCCGGGATAGGTGAGATCGCTTTGCAGATGCAGTTGGTTGATCCGAACGATCTAATCTTTCAACTGACACAGGCAGGAATTACGGGCACGGGGGTAACTCCGCCACCTATTTCCGGTGCTGATTTGCTGAATTGCAGTGCATTCGCTCCTCCTCCGTTATCCAGCGTCGCGGTTGGTGCATCGAGTTACTCCGTCAATTCTGGAATTTTGGATGTGCCGAGTGTCAATTTCAATGAAGAGCAGCTTTCCTTGAGGTTGGAATTCATAGAAGGTTCTAACCCGATGCTCTTCGAAACTCTTGGCATCGGCGCCGTTCAGTCGGGCCCTTCGGAGGCTGCTATTTCAGCGTTGGGTGGAGGTTTAATCACTGAGTCCAGTCAAGACTTTGTACCTCTGTGTCATGGCTGGGTGTTGATTGGCGATTCTGTTTGTAATCGCGTGGTCGAGCGAAATCTCATATCTGGTGAAACGGGAAATATCTATAGTTTCGGCCAGATACCCGATCAATTTACAGTCGATGAAGCCAATGGAGCGATCTTCATGACTGTGCATCCAGAGACGCAGAGGCTCTATAAGCTTGATTTAAATACAGGTAGCATCACTTCCAACAACGTCACTCAGAATATTAGCGGATTCACCTACAGATGGTCGCTACGTGATCTGGCTCTCGGTGAAAATGGCAATGTATTTGCTCTCATGTTTGACAATATTCAAGTGGACCCCGGTGATGCAGCTATACCTTTCTCGTCTACTGGTCTGTGGATGGGGTTAATGTCAGAAAACGGGAATTTCTTAACTGAGAGCATTCCTCTATTAGATCCAATAAGAATTGAGTACGACGATGTCTTGGATCACGTATTTTTGGCGACCGCTTCAAACCTTGCTACTTTTGGTTTTGATGCTGGAACAAATGCGCTTACTTTCCTTCCTAACACAGATATCGCGGTAGGTAGTTCCTGTACAGATTTTACGACTTCACCTGACGGTACGAGGCTCGCTTACACTTGCCCTAACGGCAACCGTAGCACAGTGAATTTCAGTATCGTCGACATGGCGCCCGATGATTATTTCGATTCCGATGGTGAGTGGTTCTTAGGCAGTTCGCCGGTTAGTGCAACCTTTAACAAGGCAGGAACAATTTTAATTGCTACGGATAACGACAAACTCTACTTCTTTGATGTGGTAACGCATCTAATTCTAGAAGACTTTGAGCTGGGATTGCTGGACGGTGAGGCGATTAAGAAGATACGAATCTCAATGGATGGTAATTTTCTTCTTATCTTTCTTGATAATGAAGTGCACGATGAGAGCAGTAAGTTCTATTGGATGCCGATGCCGGCTATAACAGGAACGGCGCTCTAATCAGCAGTAGACTTTTCTCGGGGCTAGCTAGGATTTGGACTACTGGTCGTATTCATCTTCTACGGTTGGGTAAACGGATTCTCCGGGAATGCTATTACGTTCGCTTGCCCATCCTCCAAAGTCGATTAGCTTGCAGCGTTTGCTACAAAAAGGTCGGAAATTATTCTCACCCTTCCACTCAGCAGACTTTTTACAGTTTGGACAGTCTACGATGGTAGTCTTTGTGTTCATTGCTCGGTAATCATCCCTAAATACTTTTTGTGAAGTGCCTCAATGTTTTCTTTGAGTTGCTCTAGGTTTTCTTCGTTAGACACTAAATCATCCGCGTGCTGGATTCTCTCGGCCCGATCAATCTGAGAGGCGATGATAGACCTAATGACCTCTTCATCGCTACCGTCTCTTCTTACTGCTCGATCTATTTGTGTCTCTTCACTAGCATCGATGACGAGCACTCTCTCTACTAGCTTGTATTGCTCGGTTTCTAACAGTAGTGGAGATTCTAGAATTGCATAAGGGGACTTAGTTGCACTCAGTCGGCGCTGTAGTAACTCGGCTATTAGCGGGTGCAATAAATTCTCTAGCCAGGATTTGTGTTCGGGATTCGAGAATACGATTTTACGCAGCGTGGCCCTATCGAGGTGCCCATCGGTAGTTAGTAGCTCGCTACCGAAGTGAAGGGCAATATCACGCAGTGCTGGCTGGCCTGGCTCGACGACTTCTCTAGCAAGTGTGTCTGCATCAATGACTTCAATCCCCAATGCCCGGAACATCTCGGCAGCAGCAGACTTGCCACTACCGATTCCACCGGTAAGACCAACTACATACCTTTTTGCGGTTTTCATTCTGACAGGGTCCGAATAGTAATTGGCGAGAAGTCGTTTTTAGCTAATGAAATTGTCGATATAGAATGCTGTCAGCTGAGGGCCCCATATCAACATGATAAACCCAGCGCCGGTGAGAAAAGGACCGAAGGGCATTGGCACCGACTTGTCTCTTCCCTTAAGTAATATCATTCCGATACCAAACACAGCGCCTACTAGCGAAGAAAGAATAATTATAGGCAGTAGGCTCTGCCATCCCATCCAGGCTCCTAGTGCGGACAACAGCTTAAAATCCCCGTAACCCATACCATCTTTCCCAGTAGCGAGTTTAAACGCCCAGTAAACGATCCAGAGTGCGAGATATCCCGCAATTGCACCTATCACGGCATCCTTCAGCGTAACGCCGAACCCGAGATCGATTGTGTTGACGAGTAGGCCTAGCCAAATAAGCGGCAGCGTGATGTTGTCGGGTAGTAGTTGGTGATCGAAGTCGATAAGTGTCAGAGCTATTAATGCCCAAGTTAAGAACAGCAAGGCTATCGTTAGCCAAGTGGCGCCGAAGTGAAATGCGACTAAGCCTGACAGAACGCCACTCACAAACTCGACGCTCGGATAGCGAATCGAAATCTTTGCTTTGCAGTTAGAGCACTTACCGACGAGAAATAGATAGCTCAGTACAGGAACGTTTTCCCATGGCTTTATTTTGTGATTGCAAAGTGGGCAATGTGAATCGGGTTTCTGCAGATTGAATACTTTAAACTTGGCAGAAGATTCGTTGTTATCAGGAGTGGCATTGTCTATTTCGAGGTAGTCACAACATTGCTCGCGCCAATCGCGCTGCAACATTATAGGTAGTCGGTAGACGACTACATTGAGGAAGCTACCAACTAACAACCCCAATATGACGCATACGGTTAGTAGAAGTGCTGGGCTAGCTGAGAGGAGGTCTATTATTTCCATGCAAAGGTGTAGAGAGGCTACATCACCGCGCCGAGCTGGAAGATTGGTAGATACATCGCAATCATCAAGCCGCCGATCAATATACCCAATACAGCCATGATCATTGGCTCCATCAGGGCTGTGAGTCCGTCTACTGCATTATCTGCCTCGGCTTCGTAGTAGACAGCGCACTTATCTAGCATTCCATCCAAGGCACCTGATTCTTCTCCAATACCTACCATCTGAGTGATCATAGCCGGGAATAGGGTAGTGTTCTTAATCGCGAAATTGAGTTGTTGCCCGGTTGTCACATCGTCTCTAATTTTTCTGGTTGCCGTAGAGTAAACGATATTACCAGTGGCTCCTGCTACTGACTCTAAGGCGTCTACGAGAGGCACGCCAGCGGAAAAAATGGTTGATAATGTTCGCGTAAAGCGGGCATAGCACGAAGAATTCAATATCGGGCCAACTATAGGTAACTTCAGTGAAATCCGGTCTACCATTTGAGCTACTTTCACCGATCTTATTTTAGCCTCCTTAAAAACGTAACCAAAGACACCAAGCCCTATCAATACCTTCCACCAGTGCGCGATTGCCAAATCAGAAAGGCCTAACACGAACAGTGTAAATGCAGGTAGATCAGCACCAAAGCTGGAGAAGGTAGTCGCGAATTGGGGCACCACCTTAACGAGTAGGATTCCCGTTACGACGAGTGCAATGCAGACTACCGCGATCGGATAGTTCATCGCTTTCTTGATCTTTGACTTCAATGCCTCGGATTTTTCCTTGTAGGTGGCTAAGCGATCGAGCATGGTTTCGAGTGCGCCTGATTGCTCGCCGGCATCTACTAAGTTGCAGAATAGGTCGTCGAAAAAGCGGGGGTGTTTGCGTATGCAGTCAGCGAAGGTATTACCTGCCGCCACATCATCACGAATTTTGCCAACTAGCTCGCGCATAGACGGATTTTCGAGGCTTTCACCGACGATCTCAAATGATTGAACGAGAGGTATGCCTGATTTCATCATCGTTGCTAGCTGGCGCGTGAACACGGCAATATCCTGGGGCTTGATCTTTTGCTTCCTCGGCCCGAATAGATCTTTTGCCTTGCGCTTAACCTTGGTTGGCGCAACTCCCTGCTTGCGTAGCTGTGCCTTTACCAGTGCTTGGCTACTGCCCTGAATTTCGCCTTTGGTCTTGTTACCGTTTTTGTCGGTACCTTGCCAAACGTAGGTGGTTTGTATTGCTTCAGTAGCCATAAGGCACCTCGCCAAGTTATCTAGTCGTTAGATTGCGCTGACTATAGCACGACAGCGTAGAATTTTGTATTTAAGTCAGTCTGTTAGCCTCTTCGAGGCTGGTCAGTCCCTGGGCAACTTTGAGTAGCGCAGCCTCCCGAAGATCAAGTAATCCGTGCTTTCTCATGTGTTTTCGGAACCGCTGTGTTCGTCCTCCCTCCATGATAATTCGAGATAGGCTCTTGGATACAGGAACTACTTCATAAAAACCGATTCTCCCGCGAAATCCATCCACACATTCGCCACAACCCTTTGCGCGGAATAGATTAGGGCGCGGATGTAATTCAGCCGTCAATCCCTGCTCTGTTAGTATTTTTTCGGGTATTTCGACAGTTTCTTTACAGCGTTCACAGAGCCTGCGCGCCAACCTCTGCGCAACAATGAGGCTAATAGTGCTCGCTAGGTTGTAGCGTGGAATGCCGATATTACGCAGCCTGTTGAGACTAGCTGCGGCGCTTAGCGTGTGGAGGGTGGTAAGGACTAGATGGCCTGTTTGTGCTGCACGTAATACGATTTCGGCCGTTTCCAGGTCCCTGATCTCTCCCAGCATAATAATGTCCGGATCTTGGCGGAGAATCGCCCGTAGTGCGCCGGAGAATGAAATTCCAGTCTTAGCGTTTACGGCGAGCTGGTTTATTCCTTCGATGGTAATTTCTACGGGGTCTTCCGCCGTCGAAATATTCTTCGTGTTCGCATTTAAACTGTTTAGGCCACTGTAGAGAGTTAGACTCTTGCCGCTGCCCGTGGGCCCTGTAACCAGGATCAGGCCTTGCTGTTTCTGCAGAGCTTGCAGGTACGCCTCTTTCTGCCGAGGCTCCATGCCTAGAGTGTCCATATTGAGATCGGTATTCAAGGGGTCGAGAATTCGCATCACAATTTTTTCGCCCCACAGAGTGGGTAAGCTATTGACGCGAACATCGATAGTCCTTTTCCCCGCGAGTCGGATACGGATTCGACCGTCTTGAGGGGCTCGTTTCTCGGCAATATCGAGATGTGCCATGATCTTTATGCGCGATGCAAGTCGGGCCGTGAGTTTAACTGGGGGTCTAGTCATTTCTCGTAACAGGCCGTCTATGCGAAATCTAATTCGGTAGACACTCTCATAGGGTTCGAAGTGAATATCAGAGGCACGCAGTACAATAGCTTCTAGCAGTAAGTTATTTATGAAGCGTACGAGGGGCGTCTCATCGAAGGTATTGAGCTCTTCTTCGCCGTCGCTCATAGTAGCGGAGTCGATCGCGATCTCATCTTCGAGCTTGCTATCGATAGCTGCCTTGCTTGAATAGCTGCGACTGATCCGCTGCAGGTACGCCTCGATGGCTGAACCTAGTTTGATATCTTCTGCAATTACCAATTCTATCTTTAGCGCGCTGTGAAAAGCGATTTCATCTATAGCGCTTAAATCGCCTGGATAGGATATGGTTAAGGACAGGCTCTTTCTGCTAGTAGATAGAGGGAGTACTCGATGTTTTTTTACTAGACCTGCATCGACAATACCCGCTGGGCAATAGTCGAGGTTGAAACTCTCTATCTCAATGAGAGGCAATTGAAACTCATCTGAGGTAGTAACGGCTATTGAATATTGATCTACAAGTTTATTGCTTACGAGGTAGTGGACTAAGGGTGTGTCTTGATGGGTGGCTTGTAAAATCGCTTTCTGGACTCTCGCTTCATCGATCAAATTCTCTGCAACTAATCGCCGCGCCAAGCCGACTATTTTGACAGCCATTGAAGATTTCTCTGTTAGAATTCGAGTTATGTTGGTTTCTTATATTGTAGGACAAGCCTCGGCTTTACCCTCGATTGAATAATGATTTAGCAGTTGGAGTGATTAGTCATGAGTCGGTGGAAGGCGGGTGCCATACATTTGTTAATCAGTCTAGCGGTTTTTTTTGGGCTCTTATCGGTAATACTGTTTCTGTGGTATCCGGGAATTTTGTTTAACGTAGATAGGGGGTGGACGGGACTGCAATTACTTATTGGGGTCGATCTTATAGCTGGCCCTCTTTTGACTTTGGTCGTGTTTAAAGCGGGCAAGCCGGGGCTAAATTTTGACCTTAGTTGTATCGCAGTTTTTCAAGCAGCTTGCATGACTGCTGGGATGTGGGTTGTTTATAGTGAGCGCCCTCTAGCACTGGTGCTGGCTTATGACACGTTCTACAGTGTTGGTGCAGAGGAGTTCCTGCAGCATGAACGCGACCCACAAGTGCTTGATAGTTTTCCTGGGGCGTATCCGAAGCTAGTTTATATTGAACTGCCCGAGTCTGAAATTGCTGCCGAGATTGCTTCTATTCGAGCTCAATTCATCGGTGACCCGCTGTATATACAAACAGAAAATTACCGAGCGATGCCAAACCCGGACGATGAACTACGAAGTATATTTAGAGTTGAGGAATCTACGCGGCGTGGAGCATCAGAAGATGTGCTGAATCAGCTTGATGAATCCTGCCTATTCAGCAAATTCATATCTCCAGTGATTAGCGGTTTTGTATGTTTTGACACCGACAGCCGAACGTTAACCAAGTTCTATGAGAGTGGAAATGGGGCTGCTGCAGTCGTTGAGGAATAGAGACCGCTTCATGCAGGTTAAGACTTAATGAAAATCGAATTAAACAGAATGCGAAGACGATCTATTGCTTAGCAATACCCGCCAATGACACAGCTGCCGCCAGACACCCATTTAACGGGAGGTACTACCCCTTGCGCTGCCAGGGTATAGGTAGTTCCTGCGAGATCTGTTCCGTCTGCCATCCAAGTTACTGTAATGACTCCATCTACCACATCGATACCGTGTACAGAGGCAGCCTGAGGTTGTATCGGAGGAATGCCATTGGTGCCTGCATCAACATCGGTGATGGCGGTAAAACGATCCGAGTGTGCCTGTACTAGTATCGCTGCCCGATAGAAGCCAATAGCTAGGATTGCCTCGGAAAACCGAGCGCGGTTTCTATAGAGATCGTAAGCCGGTAGGGCTACCGAAACCAGAATTCCGATGATAGCGGTAACGATCATGAGCTCGATGAGGGTGAAGCCTGTCTGTTTATTTTGACTCATCGGGCGGCCTTTAGTGTCCCGCGAATTTTGGGTAAGGTATAGCGGGCGCAATGGTACTTATAGGTTATAAGGGATTGTTGATTAGAGTCAAGACGGGGGATTTTTTATTCTATGACTTTGATGCAGTATAGCGCTTCAAAGTATTTGAAATGCTGGCACCACAATGGGTCTTGGGTGCCAGCTATTTCGAACTCAAGTGAGACTCGAGTCAACTAAAGTTGAATAGTCGTTTCTAGCAGAAGCCGCTAGTCAGACAAGTACCACCTTCAGTCCACTGTACAGGAGGTGTAATGCCGCTAGCAGTCAGCGAGTAAGTAGTGCCAGCTAATGCTTCGGCAGTGCCGTTAGCAGTAGTCCGCCAAGTCATAAGGAGGACACCTAGAGCAACACTAGAACCATGCTGATCTGCACCAGCAGCTACGTTAGCAGGAATACCCATTGCTCCAGCGTTTAGATTTGCTAAGGCAGCCGGGCTACGAGTTTGGATTGCTAACTCAGTAGCAGTCTTGAGAGGTGTTACAGCAAGAACTAGCTCGGAGAATGCTGCGCGGTTTGAGTAGTTTTGGTAAGCAGGAAGTGCTACTGCCGCTAGAATACCGATAATCGCAACAACGATCATCAGCTCGATCAATGTAAAACCATTTTGTACTTTCTTCATTTTATATCTCCAGTATGGAAAACCAACTAATTTAAATTCCTGTCCGTAGAGTTAACAACGGGTAGGCTAACTAATACACTTTCCGTGCCAGAAGCTAAAAACTCGTAATATGCTGATTTAAAGGGATAAATATATATCGCGTAGTAATTTCCCCTACAATGCCAGTACGTCACTAACTGACAATAGAGAATGAAACTGACAAAAATTGTCAGTAAAGCAGATAAATCAGCATTTAAGGCACCAACTCGACTATGGCAGTACAGATGAGAGAGGCCTGGCTAAGTAATCGTTTATTCTCCCTTCGGCCCTCTTACACTGGCGTCACTATCAACAAGTCGTTTAACGGGCCTATTACTACTTGTGTAGGGTATTTAAATAGTTTGATGCAGTCCTTCTATTGGGAGAAGTGGAAACGGTGCCGGCATGCCGCTAAATTGGTATCGTGCTGATTTTGATGGTCTGAACTATTTGGCGGCATTTTAGACTTTGGGGGCGCACTGGCGATGTGCAAGCACATTGGGCTAAAAATCGGCCTAACTCTAGTCGAGCGCTAATTGCCTTTGCTGATTTACTTTCTCAAATTGGTGAGCAGGAAGAGATCCTCCTCTACTTGCAGCGAGCACATGAGTTGAATCCTCGAGAAATTACCATTCTTCTACATATGTGGAATTGAACCTGCGAGCCTGGCTTGGACGCACCATATAGCCTAGAAGAAATTGGAAGTATGGAGGATTTAGAGTATTACCCTAATGATGTGAACTTTCATTTGAAGGCGTTGCTAGAAAACTTAATCGCTGGTAAATGTAATTTTTCAAGCTCTCAGGCTTGGGTGGCGCTATTTGACGCTGTTGCTATGCTGCCGCTAGCGAGCGACCGCAGGGCCAGCTATCATTTCTTGTACTCAGGTCTCTTTATGTATAATCAATAGCTCGACCCTGCGTTGATTCAACTACGCTCCGCTTTTGATTTGCACCCCAATCCGGAGATTCCGATTAGACAAGCCATGATCAGTGCATCGGCAAGGCGCAATTCCGCTGCGTTAATATTTCTGGAGAGGGCGAGAGCTGCTGACAAAGAACAGCCAATCTTGTTACCCTCCTTTGAAGAAGAAATCGCGTTAATGGAAACAGATATAAATGTCCGGCTAGATAGTCGGTAGCGGGCGCGCCCAGGAATCAAAATGACTCAAACTGACCAGAACACTTCGTTATCGATTGTGATCCCAGCGAAGAATGAAGCGGAGAATTTGAAAGGCTTCTTGCCACGATTGCTCGCGGTGGTGGGGAATGCTGAAGTGATAGTGGTAAACGATGGGTCTACCGATGATACGCTGAGTATCTGCGAACAGCATGGTGTTACCGTTGTTACGCACCCCTATAGCAAAGGAAACGGAGCAGCGATTAAGACTGGAGCAAAAACAGCGAAGGGCGAGGTGGTCGTATTCCTGGATGGTGATGGGCAGCATAAGCCTGAAGATATACCACAGTTGCTGGAAAAACTCGCCACGGGCTATGACTTGGTAGTGGGTGCGAGAGATAAGGAATCGCAGGCAGATTCCTTTCGTGCAATTGCGAATGGCGTCTATAACTGGCTCTCATCTGCGATTACCGGTCATAAAATTCTAGACCTAACATCGGGCTATTCGGTGGGATATATGCCCATTCAGACGGAGCAACGCCTGGGCGAAAGTCATATCAGCCTGGTTAAAGATGGCATTCGTTTTCTGCTCATAATCTTCAAGGTTGGCACATTGTATTCGCCACTAAAAATATTCTTGCCGATAGCGGGTGGTTTTTTTGGCATAGGGGTGCTGAATTATATTTACACCTACACGACTCAGGGAACCTTCACAAATATGAGTGCGGTACTCCTGATGACGTCAATCATAGTCTTCCTTATTGGACTGGTGTCAGAGCAGGTTACGGCGCTGATGTACAAAGATAGTGACAGGAATTGAGCGCGCCCCGAGCGACTCGGTGGAGCACAAGCTCAGCGGGGCTTATGACTCCAGGCGCAGCATCTAGTCTACGTCTGACCAATCGGGTATTGAGAAGTGTGACAAACCTCTACTTTCCCAGACGAGTCGGAGTCGGAGTCGCAGTTAAGCTGGGGTTCATTTATCCCAGTCTATAGTAGGTGCATGATATTAAGAGGCTGATTTATAAGTATTTTTTTTGCAAAGCCGGATTAGCAGAGAAGATGCAGCTACTTGATAAAATGACTGATGTAGTTTATGTTTACGCGGCTCTCGAATTGGCCCAATCCATAAGATGACTTAGGATAGGATTGATAGCTGGTTGCATAATATGCAGTGTATTTACCTTAAAGGATAAGCAGGCCTGAAACACGAGTTTCACTTTCTGCTGAGGAATTTAACGATGAAAAATTCAGTGAAAATAATTTTGGCATTGACGAGTCTTGCACTAAGTCAGATCGGTATGGCTCAGGACAGAACTGTGAATGACGGTGTCTTCACTGCAGCTCAGGCAGAGACTGGCAAGGGCGTATACGACAACAGTTGTAAGACATGTCACGATATGCGCTTCTACCGAGATATCTTGAAGTCTTACAATGACCAGCCAGTGCTTTGGTTGTGGGAGTCAATCTTGGGAACGATGCCAGCCGATAATCCTGGTTCCTTGATGCTCGATGAGTATACAGACGTAATTGCCTATATATTATCTGAGAATGGGTTTCCAGCAGGCGAAGCTAAGCTGGATCCAGATAACGGTATGGACGCCATTAAGGTTTTGAGTCCCTGACTTAAAGTAGACCAAACAGTAGGAAAAAAATGCCGAACATAGTTCGGCATTTTTTTTGCTACTGTTCCTGGGTTTTAACTTTTTCAGATTTCTCGGGCCGCTACTAGTCTGCGCAGTCGTCCAAGATTCTTATGATTCTATTTTTGTCTCGATTCTCTATATCAAGATCATAGTTGTCTGCAATCGCTTGCCAGAGGCCTGCATATTCGCACTGAAATTCTTCGCGCGGTAGGTAACGATCCGGGCCTCGTTCGCGTTTCTTCTGAATCTCTCGCTTCTCCACCAACATCATGTTGAGCGGATCATTTGCAAATTGCATTTTCTTGTCTTGCGGCCAGCGATCGCCGCCATGAGTATGTGCGTACATGAGCGGGATGACATGATCTATGTCGATTTGAAC
>Ga0307995_1000272_pt1 | contig 36754 bp, 33 predicted proteins | sample EllFjometagen262_FD_203132 | JGI IMG/M metagenome (GOLD analysis project Ga0307995, IMG submission 203132) | Marine microbial communities from Ellis Fjord, Antarctic Ocean - #262 | ecosystem: Environmental > Aquatic > Marine > Unclassified | place: Southern Ocean | collected 2014-11-02 | reverse complement strand
CTATGAAGCAATTAATGCCAGTAATGTTTTTTCCATGGTATGCCATGTTTTGCTATTGGCAGTATTTAACTTCAGCTCTTTCACTTTCACTTTATGGCACTTTGGATCAAACTACAGTTTACTTCAATCAGGCCCAACTGCTAACAGGAAATTTAAATGGAACCTATAATATTATCTGTTTCACCATTGCCTTTGCACTTATACCTATTGCTCGAAAATTAGGAGCTAAACGCCTTCATTTTATAAGTTTACTTATTGGTGGAGTTGCACTTTTATGTATGCCGTTTTTAAACGACACTGATATTATATTTACTTTACCTATAGGTAATGGGATACCCGTATCTCAGATTTATTTATTTTCATTTGGACTTGGAATAACATGGGCATCAATGATGGCAATGCCTTATCAAATGTTAGCCTCTTCAATCCCTAGTGGTAAAACAGGAATTTACATGGGAATTTTCAATATGTTTATAGTAATTCCTATGATTATTCAAATTTTCTCAATGCAGTATTTTGTTTATGATTTATTAGATCAAAACCCTATTAATATCATAAGACTTGCAGGAATCTTTCTTATTATTGGAGGAATTTTTTCTTTATTTGTTAGCGAACCTAAAACTACCTAACTTTAAATTATACAAAGCAGAAATATATCGGGGTTTAATATCCTTTTAAATAGTTTAACAACTCTAATATGAGCAAAGAACGACAGCGTAGAGAGGCATTAGTATATCATGCCAAACCGAGGCCTGGAAAAACAGAAGTAGTTCCTACAAAAAAACATGAGTCTCAACGTGATTTGGCTTTAGCCTATTCTCCAGGAGTAGCAATTCCTTGTCTAGAAATTGATAAAAACAAAAATGATGTTTATAAATACACCAATAAAGGAAATCTAGTTGCAGTAATCTCAAATGGAACTGCAGTATTAGGGCTGGGGGATATTGGTCCTGAAGCATCAAAGCCTGTAATGGAGGGTAAAGGTTTGTTGTTTAAGATTTTTGCAGATATTGATGTTTTTGATATTGAAGTAGACGCTAAGGATCCTGAGAAATTTATTGAAGCTGTCAAAGCTATAGCACCTACTTTTGGCGGAATCAATCTAGAAGACATTAAGTCGCCAGAGGCTTTTGAAATTGAGCGTCGTTTAAAAGAAGAGCTCGATATTCCTGTCATGCACGATGATCAACACGGTACGGCAATTATTTCAGCCGCAGCTTTAATAAATGCCTTGGAGCTTGCTGAAAAAAAAATAGATGCTGTCAAAATAGTAGTTTCTGGAGCAGGTGCAGCCGCAATATCTTGCACTAAATTGTATCACGCATTTGGAGCAAAGCTTGAGAATATTGTAATGCTCGACAGTAAAGGGGTTATTCGTAAAGATCGTGAAAATTTGAGTTCTGAAAAAGAACAATTTGCTACCAATAGAGATATAAATACCTTAGAAGAAGCAATGCATGATGCAGATGTATTTATCGGTTTATCTAAACCCGATGTTGTTACCCCTCAAATGTTGTTGAATATGGAAGAGAATCCTATTGTTTTTGCAATGGCAAATCCAGATCCTGAAATAGGGTACGATTTAGCTTGTAAAACACGTGATGATATTATTATGGCAACAGGAAGATCTGATAATCCTAATCAAGTGAATAATGTATTGGGCTTTCCTTTTATTTTTAGAGGAGCTCTTGATGTTAGAGCTACAAACATCAATGAAGACATGAAAATGGCTGCAGTAAAAGCATTAGCTGAGTTAGCAAAAGAATCTGTTCCTGAGCAAGTTAATCTGGTTTATGATGAAACTCGATTAAGTTTTGGAAAAAATTATATAATACCAAAACCATTTGATCCTCGATTGATTACAACAGTTCCACCCGCTGTAGCTCAAGCGGCAATGGATTCAGGTGTAGCTAAAGAACCTATAGAAGACTGGGAGCGTTATATAGAAACTCTTGAAAATCGTTTAGGAAACAGTCAAAAAATGATTCGCTTATTGCATGACCGTGCTAAAGCAGCTCCAAAGCGTTTAATTTTTGCTGAAGCAGATCATATGGATGTTTTGAAAGCAGCTCAAATTGTACATGAAGAAGGAATTGCACATCCTATTTTAATGGGTAATCGTGCAACAATTGAATCTCTGTGTGAAGCCATTGATTTTAATGAAAAAGTTGAAATCATCGACCCTAAAGAAGATCGTCATAAAGAAGATCGTAATTTATATGCTTCACTTTTTTGGAAAGAACAAAAAAGAAAAGGGCATACTCTGTATGATACACAAAGGTTAATGTGGGAGCGTAATTACTATGCTGCAATGATGATTAAAAATGGAGATGCTGACGCTATGATTTCAGGTTATTCCAGAAGTTATCCCTCTGTAGTAAAACCTATTTTAGAAACTATCTCTAAAACTAAGGGTGTAAAAAGAGTAGCAGCAACTAACTTAATGTTAACGAAATCAGGGCCACTGTTTTTATCAGATACTACGATTAATGTAGAGCCTACTGCAAAAGAACTTGCAAAAATAGGACAGATGACAGGTTATACGGCTAAACTATTTGGAATAGAGCCAGTTATTGCGATGCTTTCTTTTTCAAATTTTGGATCATCACGTTTCCCTCAAGCTAAAAAAGTATCACAGGCAGTTTCAATTTTACACCGAAGTAATCCTGACTTGACAGTTGACGGACCTATTCAATCTGACTTTGCATTAAATAAAGAATTACTTCAAAAAGGATTTCCCTTTTCCTCTTTAAGTAATAAAAAAGTTAATGTATTAATTTTTCCAAATTTAGATGCAGCAAACATTACCTATAAATTAATGAAAGAATTAAACGAAGCAAAATCAATTGGGCCTATTTTAATGGGTTTGAGTGAACCTGTACATGTACTTCAACTAGGAGCTTCTGTTGAAGAAATCGTGAATATGTCTGCCGTTGCAGTTATTGATGCCCAATCTAAAAACAAATAAAGTTATGATTACACAAATAAAAGGGAGATTAATTGAAAAATCACCTACGGGAGTAGTTGTAGATTGTAATGGAGTAGGATATGAACTTCATATCTCTTTAAATACATTTTCACAGTTGGGTGACGAAGAGAACGTAAAATTATATACCCATTTGCAAATTAGGGAAGATGCTCATACTCTTTTTGGCTTTTGTACAACTATAGAACGATCAGTTTTTCGTCTTTTAATTTCAGTTTCTGGAATTGGTGCTAGTATTGCTAGAACTATGCTTTCCTCATTAGAGCCAAAGCAAATTCAACGAGCTATAGTAACAGAAGATCTGAATACTATTAAATCAGTAAAAGGAATTGGTTTAAAAACAGCCCAGAGGGTTTTAATTGAGCTAAAAGACAAAATGTTAAATCTCTTTGAAGGTGAAGAAATTGAGCCTTTTGCAAACAATACAATCAAAGAAGAAGCGTTATCAGCATTAGAGGTTCTTGGTTATTCAAGAAAGCAATCTGATAAAGTAGTTGATAACGTAATTCAGAGTGCTCCTAACAGTTCTGTTGAAGAACTTATAAAAGCAGCTCTGAATAAATTATAAAACCCTTTGGTTGAAACAAAAAAAAATGTAGTTTTTAGATTGGCCTACACTTTTTTCCTAATATTTTTTGGGATACTATTTCTTAGTGGGTCTTTATTTGCACAAGATAAATCTCAGTTAGGCGCTATTTCACTTCCAGATGCTAGTAGTGTTGAAAGTAAGTATACCTATGACACAAAAACAGGTCTTTATATTTTTTCTAAAGAAATAGACGGATACCCCATAAATACACCTTTGGTTCTAACTGTTAAAGAATATGAAGCTTTTGTTTTAAGAGAGCAAATGCAAAAATACTTTAAAGAAAAATTACAAGCACTTAGCGGTCGGGGAACTAATATAGAAGAAACCCAAAAAAACCTTCTGCCTGAACTATATGTGAATAATAAATTTTTTCAATCTGTTTTTGGAAGTAATGCTATTGATATTTCACCACAAGGATCAATAGGTATTGATTTAGGTTACCGGTATCAAAAAAATGATAATCCCAATGCTTCAATCATAAATAACAGAAATAATGGTTTTGATTTTGACCAACGCATTAGCCTGAGTTTGTTAGGTAAAATAGGAGAACGACTTCAAATTACAGCTAATTATGATACCGAATCTACCTTCGATTTTCAAAACCTAGTAAAGCTTCAATTTAATCCTCCTAAACTTTCAGAAGTATCCAGTATGGTTCCTGGAAAGTTAGGGTCCAACCTAGAGAATATTCAAAATAAAGTAGAACAGGTCCAGAGCAAAGTTTCAGAGATAAAAGAAAAAGTGGGAGCAGTAAAAAACAATCTAAATCAGGCGCGTCAAAAAATCGAAGGGTTAAAACAAAATATAAATAATTTGCCTAATAGCAACGAAATGGTTGGAAATCGTGTAGCAGATTATTTAAAAGGAAAAGTTACAGAAGATGCCATTTTACAAAACATTGACATTGGAAATATAAGTATGCCTATCAATAGTAATTTGATTCAAGGAGCCCAAAGTTTATTTGGGATTCGAGCGGATTTAAAATTCGGAAATACAACCATCTCAGGGGTTTTTTCTGAACAGCGTTCTCAATCAAAAAACATAACTACCCAAGGAGGAGGAAAGTTACAAGAGTTTAGTTTGTATTCCCTCGATTATGAGGAAGACCGACATTATTTTATAAGTCAATATTTTAGAGATAATTATGACTCTTTTTTGGAAACTTATCCGTACATCAATTCTCCTGTACAAATCACGCGTATTGAAGTGTGGGTAACTAATAGAGGATATCAAACTCAAAATGTTAGAAATATTATTGCCCTTCAAGATTTAGGTGAATCCCACCCTGATAGAGCTCGTTTGGATGATCAGGTTGCTGGTTTTTTTACTTCTGAAAACCTTAGTTTTCTTCCTAGCAATGAGGCTAATTTGCTAGATCCTGACCAGATTGGATATGGGGGCATCCTAACAGAAGCCATTCGTGATATTGCGACTGTTAAAAAAGGATTTGGAACGGTTCGGGTTAATGAAGGTTATGATTATGCTGTATTGGAAAGTGCACGTAAATTGAAATCACAAGAGTTTACCTTTCATCCACAACTTGGATATATTTCCTTAAATCAGCGGTTAAGTAATGATGAAATTTTAGGAGTAGCATTTCAATATACCTACCTAGGGAAGGTATACCAAGTTGGAGAATTTGCTAATGGAGATGTACCAGGAACTTCATTAATTCAAAATAATAATACTCAACAAACACAGCAAGTTCAAGTAATTCAAACCAATAGCTTGGTGGTGAAAATGCTTAAAAGTAGTGTTACGGATGTTCGTCAACCCGTTTGGAACCTGATGATGAAAAATATTTACAGTACAGGTGCTTTTCAATTATCAGAAAAAGACTTTAGATTAAACATATTATACACGGATCCTTCTCCTATTAATTATATGACTCCGGTAGATCGTTCTATTTGGCCCGAAAAACTAAATCAACAAGTATTGCTAAACACCTTTGATTTAGATCGTCTAAATGCCTATCAGGATATTGTTCCAAAAGGAGATGGATTTTTTGATTTCATTCCAGGAATTACAATTGAACCTCAATATGGACGTATTATTTTTCCTAAAGTAGAACCTTTCGGATTTTTTTTATTCAAACTTTTAGATGATCCAAACTCACAAAAAGAAAATTATGATTTGAATAATAGCTTTAATAAAAATCAACAAAAATATGTTTTTAAAGAAATGTATTCCCTTACCAAAGCAGCAGCTTTGGAGTTTACAGAAAAAAATAAATTTGAACTAAAAGGGCGATACAAGTCAGAAGGTGGAGATGGAATTAGCATTGGTGCTTTTAATGTGCCGAGAGGCTCTGTTAGGGTTACAGCCGGCGGTAGAGTTCTTCAGGAAGGTTTGGATTATATCGTAAATTATGAAATAGGAAGAGTTAAGATTATTGATGAAGGATTAAAAGCATCTAACATCCCTATTGATATTTCTGTAGAAAACAATTCTTTTTTTAATCAGCAAAATAAACGTTTTTCAGGAGTAAATGTTAATCATCGCATAAGTGACAAAATGAATATAGGGGGAACTTTAATCAACCTAAGTGAAAACCCACTGACCCAAAAAGCGAATTATGGTACTGAGCCAGTGAATAATACTATGATTGGATTTAACACAAATTTTTCAACTGAAATACCATTTTTAACCCGAATGGTTAATAAACTCCCCACTATTAATACTGATGTAATTTCTCAACTTTCTTTTCGTGGAGAAGTTGCTAATTTGGCTGCCAATGATCCGCGCAATACTCAATTAAACGGTGAAACCAACGTATATATTGATGATTTTGAAGGCGCACAAACTAATATTGATGTAAAAGGATATACAGCTTGGAATCTTTCGAGTGTTCCAATTAACGATGTAAAAGGCGCAAAGGCTGAGGGTATAGAAAGTGGATTTGGACGCTCTAAACTCGCTTGGTATTCTATAGATCCTGTTTTTTATTCTAGACGTCCTTCGGGGATCAACAATAATGATATTTCTTTAAATGAAACTAGACGAATTCAGATTAACGAGTTATTTCCAGAACGTGATTTAGTTCCAGGTATGATTGGAACACTTTTTACTTTTGACTTAGCTTATTACCCCAACGAAAAAGGCCCCTATAATAATTCAGATCAAAATCAGTTTAAACTAGATCCAAAGAATAATTGGGCAGGTATTACACGTTCTATAAATGCTACAAATTTTGAACAATCCAATGTTGAATTCATAGAATTCTGGTTATTAGATACTTTTTCAGCGAATGAATCGTCTTTAGATGATTTAGGAGAACTTGTATTTCATTTAGGAAATATTTCCGAGGACATATTAAGAGATGGTCGAAAGCAATTTGAAAATGGACTACCTACTAATTCAGAAACAACTCCAATTCACGAAACTACTTGGGGGAAGGTACCTGCTAATCAATCTCTTGTATATGCCTTTAATTCTGTGGCTGAAGACAGACTTTTGCAAGATGTGGGTTTGGATGGACTGAATGACGAAGAGGAAAAAGCTATATTTATTAATGGCTCAAGAAATGATCCTGCAGGAGACAATTATCAATACTTTTTACAGGCAGAGGGTGGAATTTTAGATCGTTATAAAAACTATAATGGTTTTGAAAACAATACCCCTATCAATTTCAATGACACTAATCGCGGAAATTCAACTGAGCCTGATACTGAAGACATCAATCGTGATCAAAGTATGAATACCATTGATAGTTATTTTGAATATCGTGTTCCAATCAATAAAAACATGCAAGTAGGTAATCATCCCTTTGTTACAGATATTCGAAATAATATTAAAGTTAATGCCCCTAATGGGGATGAATATATTACTCGTTGGATTCAATTTAAAATTCCAATTCAAAAAGATTATTATGAAAATACTGCTTTTGACTCCTATTTTAAGTCCGTCAATTCTATTGAAGACCTCCGGTCTGTTCGATTCATGAGAATGGTCTTAAATGGTTTTGAAAAAAACGTAGTTTTTCGATTCGGAACTTTAGACCTAGTAAGGGGAGATTGGAGAAGGTATAACAAAACGTTAAACAAAGATATTTTAGAGAACACTAATACAACTGTAGATATTAGTACAGTAAACATTTTGGAAAACGAAAGTCGTGTTCCAATCAACTATGTTCTCCCCCCAGAAATCAGAAGAGAACAGATAAATAATAACAATACTATTATTCGTCAGAATGAACAGTCTTTATCTTTTAGGGTATGTGACTTACAGCCCTCAGATTCAAGAGGTATATATAAAGGCTTAGACTTGGACATGAGACAATACAGTAAACTTCGTATGTTTTTACATGCGGAATCACTTCCAAGTAATGAACAACTTCCTGGTGAAGGAACAGAAGATGAATTTGATAGAAGATTAGTTGCTTTTATTCGATTAGGAACTGACTATCAAGATAACTATTACCAAATAGAAGTTCCATTAAAACCCACTTCTTATATAAAAAACACTTCCAATCGTTTAACTGCTGAAGAAGTTTGGATACCTGAATCAAATTCTTTGGAAATTTCAATAGAGCTTTTATCAAAAATGAAAGCAAAAGCATTACAACAATTAGGGTTAGGTCAAAGTATGTATTTTGATGAAGAGTTAAACCCTATTCAAGAATTTACACCAATTAGTAATTTGCCTGGAGAAAAAAAATACAAGTTTTCTATAAAAGGAAACCCGTCCTTAGGGTCAATTAAGACTATGATGATTGGAGTGAAAAACCCTTCAACACAAATGGGAGATGTCTTGTGTGGAGAAGTCTGGTTTAACGAATTGCGAATTTCAGGAATTGATAGTAAAGGAGGTTGGGCTGCTATTGGTGCGTTGGATGCTAATATTGCTGATTTTGCTACGTTTTCTGCATCAGGAAGATATTCTACTGTTGGCTTTGGGAGTATTGACCAAAGCCCTAATCAAAGAAGTAGAGAAGATTTAATTCAATACGATTTAGTTTCAAATGTTAATTTAGATCAATTAACTCCTGAAAATTGGGGACTTAAAATACCCTTAAGTTTTTCTAGTGGAGAGACACTAATTACACCAGAATACGATCCGTTTTATCAAGATCTAAAATTAGATGATCGAATACAAACTTCTCAGCGAACCTCGCAGCGTGATTCTATTAGAAATCAATCTACTGATTATACTCGAAGAAAAAGTATTAGCCTAATTGGTATTAGAAAAAGCAGTAATGGAAAAGGAAAACCCTACATTTATAGTCCAGAAAATTTCGATTTTTCATATGCTTACAATGAACTGGAACATCATGATTATGAAATAGAAAAACAAGAAGAAATAAATTTGCTTTTGGGAGCTAATTATGGCTTTTCGTTCAATTCTAAAACCATAGAACCCTTCAAAAAAGTAAAGTTTTTTAACAGAAAGAAATATTGGCAATGGTTACAAAAATTAAACTTTAATATACTTCCTAATTCTCTTGAAGCCTCATCCAATATTAATAGAATTTTAAATAATCAAAAGTTTAGACAAGTTTATTTGGAGGGAGTAGATGCTTCAATGCAGCGTAGTTTACCCAATCTTCAACAAAGAAATTTTTTATTTAATTATAATTATGCATTGAGTCATAATCTAACTCGTTCACTAAAATTCAATTTTAATGCTGCAACAAGTAGTATTATTCGTCAAATGAATACAATAGAAGCAGGAGTTTCAAATGATTTTGTTTCAACAAAAAAGGCTCTTTGGGAGGGTGTATTTAGTTCTGGTGAACCCAATTCACATATTCAATCTTTAGCATTAAATTACAAATTGCCTTTTCAATACATTCCTTTTTTAAGCTTTATTGATGCTAATTATGTTTATACTGGAAACTTTAATTGGCAGAGGGGATCAGAGGCCTTATCAGAAGTAGTAAGTGAAAATGGTATCCCTTTAGGTATTGTAAATACAATTCAAAACAATAATACCAAAGCATTTACAGGATCTTTGTCTTTTGCAAAACTGTATTCTGTTTTTGGATTAAAACCGAATAAATCATCATTTAATACCAAGTATAAAGTAGTGACTCAATCTAAAGATTCAACTGCAAAAAATAAAAATTTAATTTTAAAGAAAAGCTTAACCAAATTAGTTGACATTCTAACAGCTATAAAACGAGTTCAGGCCAGTTATTCTGAAAATAATGGTTCTGTATTACCAGGATATCTTCCTTCAGTTGGTTTCGCTGGTGGAATGCAGCCGACATTGGGCTACACCATGGGTAGTCAAGCAGATGTTAGATATGAAGCTGCCCGACAGGGTTGGTTGACGGGTTTCCCTAATTTCAATCAATCCTTCTCACAGATTCATTCAAGTAAATTTAAAGCTTCTGCCCAATTAGTTCCTATGAAGGGATTAATTATTGATTTTAATGCAGAGAGAGATTATTCGGAAAATAGAATAGAGAATTTTAAAGTGGAGGATCAAAACTATCTTCCTCAAAATTCCAATGTATTTGGAAACTTTGGAATGTCAACCATACTATTGGGTACTGCATTCAATTTTTCAAAGGGATCAGTCAGTAATAATTTTGAAGAATTTAGACAAAACCGTAAGGTTATTGCCAGTCGTTTAGTTGAGAATACTATTTTCGAAAGTCTAGGGATAGATTCAGAAGGATATCCATTTGGTTATGGAAAAAATCAACAAGAGGTGTTGATTAATTCATTTTTGGCAGCCTATTCAGGTGCTGAACCTGATAAAATAGGACTCAATCCTACACGAAAAACACCTTTGCCAAATTGGAGTCTTAAATTCACAGGTCTTACGGAAATCAAATCTATAAGTAAAATATTCAAAAGACTTTCCTTAAATCACTCGTATAGAGCAAGTTATACCCTAACTAATTATCAGTCTAATTTTGATTTTAATCCTCAACAACCCAATCAAACTGATAAGCTAGGAAATTTAATTTCTGAGCGTCTTTATTCTAATATTAATTTAGTTGAACAGTTTAATCCATTAATGCGTTTGGATATTGAGTTAAATAATTCTTTAAAGCTATTGGCAGAATTACGAAAAGAACGCGCTATTTCATTGAGTTTAGATAATAACTTAATAACAGAATCTACAGGTGATGAATATGTAGTAGGTTTGGGTTATCGTTTAAAAGATGTTCGTTTTAGAACTAGCTTAGGAGGTAGACGCGTTGTTTTGAAAGGAGATTTAAACATAAAAGCTGATGTTTCTATTCGGGATAATATAACTGTTTTAAGGAATTTAGAATATGACAACAATCAAGTCACTGCAGGACAACGATTGATGTCAATAAAGGTTACTGCAGATTATGCTTTGTCTAAAAACTTAACCGCTCTGTTTTTTTATGACCACAATTTTTCTGAATTTGCCATCTCAACAGCTTTCCCACAAACAAGTATTCGTTCGGGTTTTACGATTCGGTATAATTTTGGAAATTAAAAGTGTTTTTTCATAACAGAAATCTTTTACATTTGTGTTTCTAAAGTTTTAAAAATGAATGTACCCAAAGAACTAAAATATACTAAAGATCACGAGTGGCTTAAAATTGAAGGAGATCAGGCTACGATTGGAATTACTGATTTTGCACAAAGTGAATTAGGAGATATCGTCTATGTAGAGGTTGAAACCTTGAATGAAACCTTAGAAATTGAAGCTGTATTTGGAACTGTAGAAGCAGTTAAAACAGTTTCTGATTTATTTATGCCTGTCTCTGGCGAGATCATTGCAATTAATGAGAGTATAGAAGACACCCCAGAAATTGTAAATGAAGATCCTTATGGTAAAGGATGGATGATAAAAGTGAAATTTAATAATCCCTCTGAACTTGAACAGCTTTTAGATGCAGAAACATATACTGAGTTGGTTACAGGCTAAATCTGTTTTTAAAACATTAGCTTGGTGTGCTACTTTGATAGTTGTTTATTTGAGTCTAAAGAGCCCTAGCGACACTATCAAAGAATGGAATTTTCTTTTTAGAGTAGATTTGGTACTTCATTTTGCATGTTATTTTTCTCTAGCTGTGATTTATTGCCTAGCTTTTTTCACATACAAGTCTTCCTTAAAAAAAGCATTTATTTATGCTTTTTTTCTTGGATTTATTTTGGAACTTTTACAACTTATTTCTTTCTTTCAAAGACATTTTGATATACAGGATCTTTTTGCTAACCTGTTTGGAGTTAGTTCAGGAATTTTCTTTATTCATCTTTTGTTTTCGATTCTCTCAAAGAATAACTCATTTTAATTTTTTTTTTTTAAATTTGGTACACTAAATATTGGTTTACTATGCAGCCCAAAAAAAACGAAAAAGTTGATTTAACTAAAAATAGTAGTCTATACTTTGTAATTGGTTTAGCCTTGGTTCTTTTTATATCATGGCAAGCTATTGAGTTTAAAACTTATGAAAAGGTGTATGGTTATGAGTCGTTAAATGTTGAAGATGATGATGATGAGGAAATTCCAATCACAGAACAAATTAAAACACCACCACCACCACCACCACCACCACCACCAGCACCAGAAGTTATTGAGATTGTAGATGATGAAGAAGAAGTTGAGGAAACTGTAATTGAATCTACTGAAACAGATGAAGAAGAAATCATTGAAATTGTAGAGGTTGAAGAAATTTATGAAGATATTGATGTTCCTTTTGCAGTAATTGAGGATGTACCAATATTTCCAGGCTGTGAAAGAGTCAAAAAATCTGAAAGAAGAGATTGTTTCCAAGAACAAATGAATAAACATATTCGTAAAAACTTTCGTTATCCAGAAATTGCACAGGAAATGGGAATTCAAGGCCGTGTACATGTAATGTTCATCATTGCCAAAGATGGACAAATCACAAATATCAGAATGCGTGGTCCAGATAAAAATTTAGAAAAAGAAGCAGAGCGTATTATTGCTAAATTACCAAAGATGACTCCAGGAAAGCAAAGAGGAAGACCTGTTCGTGTTCCCTTCAGTATTCCAATTACTTTTAGGCTCCAATAGACAATATATTTTTATCTTAAAGGGTCAATTGATTGTAGGTTGTGTATTTCTCGACTATCTTTGCAGCCTGAATGAAGGAGCTAGATGCGCACAAATGATACCCTTATATTTTCAATTCAAAACGGTCTAAGCGATTTTTTACAGCTTACAAAGTTTAGGCTTTCTATTACAGTTGTAATTTCATCTCTTGCGGGCTACTTTTTAGCAGTAGAACAGATTAGCTATTCTAAGATTTTGTTGCTTGTAGTTGGAGGTTATGCTATGGTGGGTGCATCAAACATATTTAATCAAGTTCTTGAAAAAGATTTGGATAAACTAATGTTGCGTACTCAAAATCGACCCCTACCCACAAATAGAATAAATATAAATACAGCACTTTTTTTGGGTGTCTTTTTGACTCTTTTAGGAGTAGGAGCTTTGTATGCAATTAATATTAAAACGGCTTTCTTTGCAAGTGTATCCATTTTTTTATATGCTTGCTTCTATACTCCTTTAAAACAAAAAACATCATTATCTGTTTTTGTAGGAGCTATTCCTGGAGCTATTCCCTTTATGTTGGGTTGGGTAGCAGCTACTAATAAGTTTGGTATTGAGGCAGGTGTTTTATTTATGATTCAATTTTTTTGGCAATTTCCACATTTTTGGGCGATCGGATGGGTAATGCATGATCAATATCAAAGGGCGGGATTTAAGATGCTTCCCTCTGGAGCTCCTGATCAAACTACTGCATTTCAGATTGTTTTTTATACTTTTTGGACAGTTTTCATCTCTTTGCTTCCTGTTTTTCAATATACGGGAAGGCTATCACTATCCTTAACTGCTGCTTTTTTAGTTGGTTTTCTAGGCATTGTATTTTTATATTATGCAATCCGACTAATGTTTTTAAAAACAGATTTAGCAGCACGATTTTTAATACGAATTAGTATTCTATATATTACAGGAATACAAATGATTTATGTAATTGATAAATTTATAGATTAATGAATAGTAACGATTCCATCATTGACAAAAATAACCGAGCAAAAAAAATGATGCTTTGGTTTGGTATGATAAGTATGAGTATGACTTTTGCAGGGCTCACAAGCGCTTATGTCGTTAGTAGTTCAAGAGCAGATTGGATACAACAGATAGATTTGCCATTTGCATTTTCTATAAGTACAGTCTTAATACTTCTGAGTAGTTGTAGTTTCTATGGAGCCCTTAAAATGATTCGTTCCAAAAAAACAATGGAAGCAAAGGCACTTTTGATTACGACCTTGGGTTTAGCGATTGCATTTATTTATTTTCAATTAAATGGTTTCGATTCGATTATTGATCAAGGATATTATTTTACAGGTCCTGAGAGTTCAATTACAACATCTTATCTTTATGTACTAGTTTTGCTTCATTTAGTACATTTGACAGCAGGAATCATTATCGTTTTTAACGTACTTATTAAGACTTTGAATGGAAAATATATTAATGGAAATACCTTAGGTTTTGAGCTCTCAGTAACCTTTTGGCATTTTCTTGATTTACTTTGGGTATATTTATTTTTATTCATTTCATTCTACGGTTAAAAATTAATAAATTTGCAAAGAATTTAACTAAATATTATGGAAGTAACTGCAAACGCATCTGCTGAAGAAAACCAAAATTGGGGCGGAGGTAACAAACCACTCAATGCCAGTTATGGCAAAATGATGATGTGGTTTTTTATTGTTTCAGATGCATTAACTTTTACAGGTTTCCTGGTTTCTTATGGCTTTTCAAGGTTTAAGAATATTAATTCTTGGCCTATTGCAGATGAAGTCTTTACTCACTTTCCTTTTTTACATGGAGTCGATGCACCTATGTACTATGTTGCATTAATGACTTTTGTTTTAATTTTTTCGTCTGTAACCATGGTATTAGCTGTAGATGCTGGACATCATATGCAGAAATCTAAAGTTACGTTCTATATGCTCTTAACCATTATAGGTGGAGCTATTTTTGTTGGCTCTCAAGCTTGGGAATGGAAAAACTTCATTAAAGGAGAGTATGGAGCACTTGAAACTAGAGGAGGACAAATTTTACAGTTTCTAGATGCTAAAACACTAGAACGCGTTTCCATTCAAGAATTTGCTATTGGAATTGAAACAGAGAGAACAACTCATCAACTTAGTAATGGTATATGGTTTCAAGACGAAACAGCACTCCCATCGCTTTCTTTGGCAGAGGTAAAAAAAGGTTTTATTAAAAATTCTGATCTTCTAATTCGTACGCAACAGTTAGATGAAAATGGCAAAAAGACAATTCTTTCTAGAGAAGAATCTCTTTTAAAGTTAAACAATACTGTAGCTGTTGTTGAAGGGGCCAATTTAATTCACAATGAGTATGGAAATCGACTGTTTGCAGATTTCTTTTTCTTTATTACAGGATTTCATGGGTTTCACGTTCTTTCTGGAGTTGTAATTAACATAATTATTTTTTTCAATGTCATATTAGGAACCTACGAGCGAAGAGGTAATTACGAAATGGTAGAGAAAGTAGGATTGTATTGGCATTTTGTCGATTTGGTTTGGGTATTTGTATTCACTTTTTTCTATTTAGTTTAACATATATAAAAAACATATTATGGCAGCAGAAGCACATAAATTAGCCATCTTCAGAGGACTATTAAAATTCAAATCCAATCAGCAAAAGATTTGGGGAGTACTTGTTTTTCTGTCCATAATAACTACCATTGAAGTTGCATTGGGAATTAGTAAACCAGAAGTTTTAATGAGCTCTTTTTTGAAAATAAAAATCTTAAATTGGATTTTTATCATTCTCACAATTGTAAAAGCATATTACATAGCATGGGATTTTATGCATATCCGTGATGAAAAAAGTGGTTTAAAAAACGCTATTGTTTTACCTCTTGTTATTTTACTTCCCTATTTAGCATTAATACTCTTAATTGAGGCAGATTATATTTTTGATGTAATGAATAGTGGTTTTGTTGCATGGAATTTTTAACAAAATAAAAAATATATAAAAGCGTTTTTTAATCCGCTTTTATTTGAAGATGAAAAAGGAAGAGGTTTATAAAAAATTGGTTTTAGGGGTATTGTTTATTTTCCCGCTTCTCGTCTATCTTTTTTTTGCTTCTGGGAAAAATAATTTTGCTAAGTTGCCAATTCTTTCTTCTAAGATTGCTGAATTGAATTTGGATACTTTTGATGATAATGAAACTTTGCGATTAAAGAATAAAATCACTGTATTAGGTTATTGGGGAGGAGATCTTCAAAATAAAAAAGCAGAAGCTTTAAATCTCAATGAAAAAATATATAAACGTTTTTATGAATTTGAGGATTTTCAATTTGTTTTTTTAGTTAATCAAAATAGAATCAAACAAGTTGAGGAACTGAAAAATGAATTACGTGAAGGTGTTGGAACTGATTTGTCCAAATGGAATTTTATTCCGACTACAAACGAGGGGATTAAACTTCATTTCAATTCATTAAATACTCCTTTAAAGTTAAATACTGAGTTTAGTACTCCATATGTTTTTATTATCGATAAAGACTTAAGCCTAAGGGGCAGAAATGATGATGAAGACGATGGGACTCTTTATGGTTTTGATGCAAGGTCAGTTGCTCAGATAAATAAAAAGATGATTGATGATGTTAAAGTTATCCTTGCAGAATACAGATTAGCGTTAAAAATATATAATACAAATCGAAAAAAATAAAGATTTATGTCAAAGCTAAAATATGTTGGTCTATTTCTTGTAGTATTAATCTTTGCAATTTTATTTATTCCCAAAATTTTAAATCGAATAACGAACAAAACAGTTGCTCAAAGCAGTAGATCCCAATCAGCTCTTCCACTGTCTTATGTTTTTCTTAACGGAGAAGCAAAAAAAGTGCCTGAATTCACTTTTTTAAATCAAGACAGTTTATTTATCTCTAATGAAGATTTTAATGGTAAGGTTTATATTGTAGAATTTTTCTTCACTTCTTGTCCTAGTATTTGTCCTATCATGAATAAAAACATGAAAAGAATAGAGCAACGTTTTGGCTTAAAAAACGAATTTGGAATTGCTTCATTCACTATTGATCCTGATCATGACACTCCTTCTGTTTTGAAAAAATATTCAGAAGGTTATGATGTTTTTTCTAAAAACTGGCATTTTTTAACAGGAGAGAAAGAGATTATTTATTCACTCGCGAATCAAGGATTTAATATTTTTGCTTCTGTAAACCCAAGAGTAGAGGGTGGGTTTGAACATCAAGGTTATTTTGCATTAATAGATAAGAATGGTTTTATCCGTTCTCGAACCGATCAATTTGGAAATCCAATTGTGTATTATATGGGGTTAGATAAAGAAAATGTTGATATTCAAGAAGTTGACTTATTAATGGAAGATATTAAAAAACTTTTAAATGAATAATAAATGGTTAATGAATCAAAAGACTTCGCTAGTAAATACAAACCATATGTTTGGATTCTTTCTATTGCTATTCCTGTAGTAGTAGTAATTCTTTTTATGGTAAAAATTTCTAATGTTGAACCTTTAAGTTTTTTACCTCCTATTTATGCTTCAATAAATGGAATAACTGCTATTATACTTATACTTGCACTTTTCGCAATAAAAAAAAAGAATATTAAACTCCATGAAAAATTAATGAAAACCGCTATTGCCTTATCATTAGCGTTTTTATTAATGTATGTAGCCTATCATATGACTTCCGATCCTACTCCTTATGGAGGAGAGGGACTTACACGGTATTTATATTATATTATTCTTATCTCACACATCATCTTATCAGTTGGGATTATACCTTTAGTCCTAATAACCTATGTAAGAGCTATTTCTAAATTATTTTCTGAGCACAAAAAAATAGCCCGTTATACATTTCCTATTTGGATGTATATTGCTGTAACAGGTGTTATAATTTACCTTATGATTTCTCCTTTTTATGTCTAAATTTTTTTTACATATTATATTTATATTTTTTGCTTTATTTGTGGTAGGTATTGATACACTAAATGCCCAGTGCTCTATGTGTAGAGCTGTGCTCCAATCAGAGGAAGGTCAAGCTACTGCTAAAGGAATTAATAATGGAATTTTGTACCTGATGGCTATTCCATACCTTCTTGTTGGACTTGTAGGATGGAAGGTTTTTCACATTCTAAAAAAATAATAACATAAATATGTTACATATAATTAACTTCGCAGTCTATATAAAATAAACAACATTTAATAAAAAATGATTCTTTCAAACTCATTATTATATACAGCATGATTAAGATAAAAAATCTTCATAAATCTTATAAAATGGGAAGCTCATCTCTTCATGTCCTTAAGGGTATAGATTTTGATGTTGAAGAAGGAGAGTTGGTTGCTATTATGGGCTCTTCGGGCTCAGGTAAATCTACCTTATTAAATATTTTAGGGATGTTAGATGTCGCAGATGATGGTGATTATATCCTAGATAATGTACCTATAAAAGATCTTAACGAAACAAAAGCCGCAAAATATAGAAATCAATTCTTAGGATTTGTTTTTCAATCGTTTAATCTGATCAATTATAAGTCTGCTTTAGAGAACGTTTCTCTTCCCTTATACTATCAAGGGGTTTCCAGAAAAGAACGTCAGATAGCAGCTCTAGATTATTTAGAAAGAGTTGGTTTAAAAGATTGGGCAACTCATTTACCTAGTGAACTTTCTGGAGGTCAGAAACAAAGGGTGGCAATTGCCCGTGCAATGGCATCAAGACCTAAAGTTTTATTAGCAGATGAGCCTACGGGCGCACTTGACACAACAACTTCATATGAAGTTATGGACTTGATTCAAAAGATCAACCAAGAAGGTAAGACTATTTTAGTTGTTACTCATGAGCCGGATATTGCTCAGATGTGTAAGCGTATTGTTCAGCTTAAAGACGGTGTTATTATTGAGGATAAAAAAGTGAAACAAGTACTTGCTTCGTCTTATGTTAAATAGAGATCGTTGGAGAGAAATTTTCGAAACTATTAGTAAAAACAAACTGCGAACCTTTTTGTCTGGTTTTACTGTAGCCCTTGGAATTTTTATTTTTATTATTCTTTTTGGTCTAGGTAATGGATTAAAAAATACATTTCAAGAATTTTTCTTAGATGATGCCAGTAATGCAATATTTTTATTTCCTGGAAAAACTTCCATGCCTTATAAAGGGTTTAAGGCTAATAGAAGAATTGAGTTTGAAAATGAAGATATGGAAGGCATTAAAACTAACTTCCCTTTTTTTACAGAATATATTACCCCTCGAATCACAAGAAGCGCTACAGTAAAATATAAAAATAAAAGTAATAATTATACTACACGTGCAATAGCCCCAGCGCATCAATTTATTGAAAAAACTATTTTAATGAAGGGACGATATGTCAATCAATCGGATCTTGATAATAAAACAAAAACTGCTGTTATAGGACGTTTAGTAGCGAAAGATTTATTCAAGGCAGAGGAACCCATTGGTAAATATATTGATTTAGGATCAAGTGTTTTTAAAGTGATAGGAGTCTTTCAGGATGAGGGTGGTGATAATGAAGAACGGAAAATTTACATTCCCTACACGACAAGACAATTGATTGAAAAAGGGAATGATAAAGTCGATCAAATTTTAGTTACATACAGAAAAGAACTGGGATATATTGGTTCTGTTGCATATGAAAAAGCTTTAAAAAAATATTTTAAAGAAAAAAAATCTATTGACCCAAGAGATCCCAATGGAATTTATATTCGAAACGCTGCTGATCAATTAAAGCAATCTCAACAGTTTGCTGTTGTACTTCAATGGATAGTGAGTTTTGTTGGTTTAGGGACTTTAATTGCAGGGATTATTGGTATTTCAAATATTATGGTTTTTGTGGTTAAAGAGCGCACCAAGGAATTAGGAATCCGAAAAGCCTTGGGAGCTTCTCCTCGCTCTGTAATTCAGATGATTCTTCAAGAATCAGTATTCATTACAACTATTTCAGGATATTTTGGTTTAATGTTAGGGGTTCTTGTTTTAAATAACATAGGATTGAAACTCGAGTTTTACTTTATTAAAAATCCATATATCAATATTGGAACAGCTATAATGGCTACCGTTATTTTAATCATTTTTGGTGCCATTGCCGGGTATATCCCTGCCAAGCGTGCATCAAGTATTAAACCCATAATAGCTTTAAGAGATGAATAGTTTTAAGGTCATATTTGATCGTGATACCTGGCAAGAAATATTTGGATCTATTTCTAAAAATAAAACACGTACAGTAATTACTATTATCGGTGTGCTCTGGGGGATCTTTATATACATTACTCTGTCAGGAGCTGCTAAAGGTTTAGATAATGGTTTTGAACGTCAATTTGAAAATATTGCTATGAATTCAATGTTTATTTGGGCGCAACAAACTAGTATTCCTTATGATGGATTTAAAATTGGTAGACAAATCGATCTTAAACTATCAGATGTTGATTTTTTAAAAAAAAGAGTTCCTGAAATAGAGTTTATATCTCCTAGAAATGCAAAGGGAGTATTTGGCGGTTCAAGCCCTCCTTTGGTCGTTAGAAAAAATAAATCAAGTAATTTTAATGTTTACGGCGACTTTCCGGAATATACGAAAATAGCTACTAAAAAAATTTATGATGGAGGTCGATTTATAAATGAAGAGGATATAAAATACAAACGAAAAGTTTGTGTGATTGGTGAACAAACACAGGCTGAATTATTTGAAAAAGACGAAAATCCTATCGGACAATATATTAAAATAGATGATATTTATTTTCAGGTGATTGGAGTTCATAAGTTTATACCTGGCGGAGGATTTGAAAGTGATGGAGATATTTACATTCCCTTTGAAACTTTCAGAAAGCTATATAATACCGGAGATAAAGTGCAGTGGTTTACTATAGCTGCCTATGATGATGCGGATGTAGTAGCAGTAGAAAAAGACATTAAAAAGGTTTTAAAAAGTATTCATCGGGTTTCACCTGAAGATGAACGTGCATTTGGTGGTTTTAATTTGGGTGAAATTTTCAATAAAATTGTAGGATTTGCAAGAGGAATGACTCTATTGTCTTTAATTGTAGGGATTGCTACTATTATTGCTGGAGTTATTGGAATTGGAAATATACTTTTGATTTCAGTCAAAGAACGCACCAAAGAATTAGGAGTACGAAGAGCCCTAGGAGCTACCCCTGCTGAAGTTAGAAATCAAATTATTTTGGAATCTGTTTTTTTAACTGTTATCGCTGGAATATTAGGAATTATATTAGGAGCTTTTGTTTTAGCAGGGATAAATGCTGCTACAATTGATATGACGGATTTCCCCTATACTAACCCCACAGTTCCAATCCCATTTGTTTTAGGAGCTCTGTTTATAATGGTTTTTTTAGGGACACTGATCGGATTGATCCCTGCACAACGGGCAGTAAGTATTAAACCAATAGACGCATTAAGAGAAGAATAATAAAAATTATATATAACAAAAATCATGAAAATTTTAAAATACATTGGAATTACACTATTAATATTAGGAGCTTTATTTGCTGCTGCTTATTTTATAAAAACTAATAATAAATCTGTTATTGAATATGAAACGGAAACAGCTTTTATCTCTTCAATTGAGAAGAAAACAGTAGTTACTGGAAAAGTAATCCCTGAAGATGAAGTAGAAATTAAACCTCAAATCCAGGGAATTATTGAAACTATTTTTGTTGAAGAGGGAGATCAAGTAGTTTTCGGAGATTTACTTGCTAAAATTAAAGTAGTTCCTAATGAACAGAGTCTAAATAGTGCAAAAGGACGTTTAGCAAATTCTAAGATTGTTTTAAGCAATAGCAAAATAGAATTTGAGAGAAGTAAAGATTTATATACTAAAGAAATTATTTCTAAACAAGAGTTTCAGAATTCACAGCTAAATTATAGTAGAGCTAAGCAAGATGTCTCTAATGCTACTTCTGATTTACAAATTATTCGTTCAGGTTCTGCTGGGGGTGCTGCCTCTGCTAATACAAATATTCGAGCAACAGTTCCAGGAACTATTCTTGAAATTCCAGTTGAGAAAGGTTTTCAAGTTATTGCCAGTAATAGTTTTAATGCAGGTAGCACTATTGCTACTATTGCTGATTTAAATAAAATGATTTTTGAAGGAAAAGTTGATGAGGCAGAAGTAGGAAAACTAAAAGTTGGAATGGCTTTGGAGGTTAGTCTTGGAGCGATTGAAGATCAATTTTTAAAAGCAAAATTAAAGTTTATTGCACCTAAAGGAAACGAGGAGCAGGGTGCTGTTAAGTTCATTATTGAGGCAGATTTATTTTTAAATGATTCTTTATTTGTTCGTGCTGGATATAGTGCCAATGCATCATTAGTACTTCAGCGTAAAGACAGTATTTTGGTTATATCTGAATCTCTTTTACAATTTGATAGAGAAACGGATGAACCTTATGTCGAAGTTTCTGTAGGAGAACAAAAATTTGAGCGTAGGGATATTGAAATTGGAATCTCTGATGGCATAAATAGAGAAGTTATATCAGGCTTATCGGAAGAGGACGAAATAAAGGTTTGGAACAAAACAGAGCCAATCAAAGAAGGAGACGGTATTGAAGTGACCGTAGAATAAGAAAAGAGAAGGTACTAAGAGCAGCAGATCAATAAAGAAGAAGATAATATAACGAAGCTATTTTATAGCATAAAATGAAATTTAAATAAGCTAAATGAAAACTACTTTAACGTTCTTACTAACACTAACATCATTCCTTGTTACTGCTCAAGTCAAAGAGTATACTTTAGAGGAATGCGTAATACTAGCTTTAGAAAAAAACATTAGTATTAGGCAATCTGAAATTAATTTAGAAGGATCAGAAATTGATAAATCAGATGCAATTGGTAATTTTTTACCTCGATTCAATGCACAATCCCAACACATTTGGAATAGTGGTTTAAGTCAAAATATCACCAATGGATTAATTGAAAACTTAACAACTCAATTTTCTTCCTTTGGTGGAAATGTTGGTGTAACCATTTTTAATGGTAGACAAAACATCAATCAACTAGCTAGAGCCAATTTAAATTTAATTGCAGGGCAGTATCAATTAGATGATATGAAAGATGATATAAGTCTTTTTGTTGCCAATGCCTTTTTACAGGTTAAATTTAATAGAGAACTTGCTCAAGTACAACGTTATCAACTCGAGCTTACCCAAAAAGAAGTTAAACGAACGCAAGATCGAATTAGTGCCGGAGTTTTGACGCGTGCAGATATTTATGAAATAGAAGCCAATCTAGCCCAGCAAGAGCAATCATTAATTCAAGCAGAAAATTCCTATCGTTTATCTCGTATAAGTTTAGCGCAATTGCTTTTAATTACTGATTATGAAAAATTTGATATATCCTCAGAAGACTTTGAAATCCCCATATCTGAAATTCTATTAAAAAACCCTAAAGATATTTTCGAAAAAGCACTAACCTTTAGGAATGATATTAAATTAGGAGTTACTAATATTGAAATTGCAAAAAAAGACATTGATATAGCTAAAGGAAGTCTTGCGCCTTCTGTATCCGCATTTTATAATTATAATACTCGTATTTCATATAGTGATAGATTAGTTCAAACAGGAAATAATTTAGAAGCTCCAGTTGGGTTTGTGAAAGATAATGGAGCTCTAGTAGTGGCTCAATTTCCAGAACGACAATTAGCTGGGCCATTATCCTTTGGGAGTCAATTTGGTCAAAATGATGGTCATAGTTACGGCCTCTCTCTTAATATTCCAATTTTTAATGGATCTGCTGCTCGTAATAATATTAAGCGCAGAGCTCTCAATCTTGAGCGTATTGAAAACCAGTTTGAACAAACCAAATTGGATTTAGAAAACACAATTAATCAGGCATACAATAATGCAGAAGGTGCTCTTAAGTTTTTTCAAGCATCAGAAAAAACATTAATTGCTCGAAAACAAGCTTTTGAAATAGCAAATAATCGTTTTGAAGCAGGTGTAATGAATTCTTTCGACTTTATTCAGGCTAAGCAACGTTATGAAATTGCTTCATCAGATATTGTTAGAGCTAAATATGATTATATTTTCAAATTAAAAGTTTTAGAATTTTACTTTGGGTTAAAATTATAAAAGCTTCCTTTTCATTTAAAAGTTATACTTTAAATAATCCATACTTTTTTATATCTTCATTATAATAAATAAAAATGGAAACTTTATGAATCTAAATATCAAATCAAAATTCGAGAGTGAGCATAAAGATATTCCTGGAAATCCTTCTACAGCTAAAAGTAGCTTAGTAAAGCTGAATACAAGATCAAATAATGAAGCCTTAAAGTTGCTTTCTGACGAGCAGTGGAATTTTTGGCGTGAAAAAGGCTATGTTATCATAAAAAATGCACTCACCAAAGAACAAGCTCAAAAAACAGCAAATTTTTTGTGGGAATTTGAAGAAAAAAATTCGGAAGATTCAAATACTTGGTATACTGCTCCCCGTGCTGAAATGCAAATGAAAGAGCTTTCGGGAACAGGGATGGTTGAAGTTTATAATCATCAATATTTATGGTCTAATAGACAGTCCCAAAAAATATATGATGCCTTTTCAGACGTATGGGGAACTGAAAAACTTTGGGTTACTATTGATAGAGCAAATCTTAACTTTCCTATTAAAGAGGGTTTTGATTATAAAGGCTTTATTCATTGGGACTATGACCCTGAAACTAAACCTGAGAATGTCCAGGGTGTTATAGCTCTTTCAGATCAGATTGATACTCAGATGGGAGGCTTTCAATGTATTCCATGGTTGTATCAAAACTATGATAGTTGGAAGTTAACTCAACCGGAGGATAGAAATAGATTCCAACCAGACATTTCAGACTTAGAAGATAAAATAGAAAAAGTATCACTAGAATCAGGTGATCTACTGATTTTCAATAGTCTTTTAGCCCATGGTATCCGTGTAAACAAATCGAAAAATAAGGTGCGGATTGCTCAATATATTTCTATGATGCCAGCAGAGGAAGAAAATAAATCTCTCAAAGAATGGAGAATTAATTCATGGAAACACCGAATTGCTCCTGAAGGATATGCTTTTCCAGGTGATCCAAGAAAATGGGAGCAAACTAAATATCAACAAGCAGAATTAAGTCCTTTAGGCGAAAAGTTATTGGGATTAAAAAAATGGTAATCTGGGTTTCAATAAAACATTTAACATGAATTTCGATTTAAAGGGAAAAACAGCATTTATAACAGGATCTACATCAGGAATTGGTTTTTCTACTGCACGCATACTCTTAGATCAAGGAATGCAAGTGTATATTAACGGAAGGTCTGAAGAGACTGTAAACGAAGCACTAAAGAAACTAAATAGTATGATTTTTGATACAAATGTTTCTGGGATAGTAGCTGATTTTAGAAGTTCCTCAGCTGTAAAAAAATGTATTAATGAGATACCAGAGATCGATGTTTTGATAAATAATGTAGGGATCTATAAATCACAATCCTTTTTTGAAACTTCAATTGAGACATGGCTAGAACAATTTCAAGTTAATTTAATGAGTGGCGTGCAATTATCTCAACATTATTTAAATGGAATGTTAAAAAGAAATTGGGGACGTATTTTATTTATTTCCAGTGAATGCGCTTATTTGGTCCCTCAAGATATGATTTCCTATAGTTCAACTAAGGCAGCTATGCACGCAACATCAAGAGGCTTATCTCAGCTTACAAAGGAAACTGGTGTAACTGTAAACACTGTGGTTCCTGGCTCTACTCTTAGTGAAGGTGCAGAACGATTTTTAGCTGATAAAGCTGAAGTTGAAGACAAAGATCTAAAAACGATAGAAAAAAATTTTTTCAAGACAGAGCGACCATCATCATTACTGCAACGCTTTGCTTCAACCGATGAGGTAGGAAATACAATTGCATATATTTGTAGTCCACTTGCTTCTGCTACAAATGGTTCAGTCATTAAAGTGGATGGAGGAAGCTCAGGAGGAATTTTTTAAACTCCTAAAATGATATGGCATATATTCTTCATTTAGATACAACAACAAAGCAATGTTCTGTAGCCATAAGTTTTCAAGACCGAATTTTGGCAAAAAAAGAATTACTTTCGGAGACTTATAGTCACAGTGAAAAACTACATTCTTTTATTGAAGAAGTGCTTAAGCTCTCAGGTTTAGACTTAGACCAACTTGATGCAATTGCAATTAGTAAAGGACCTGGCTCTTTCACAGGACTTCGAATTGGTGTAGCATCTGCAAAAGGGCTTTGTTTTGCTTTAGACATACCTTTAATTGCTTTAAATACACTCGAGGTAATGATACAATCACATTCAATTGAAAAAGGCGAATATATAATTCCTATGCTGGATGCCAGAAGAATGGAAGTTTATACAGCTGTGTTTGATGCTAACAAAAAATGGGTTTATCAAACAACCGCAATTGTTTTGTCAAAAAGTAGCTTTACTAATGTTGTAGAAAATAAACCTTGTTTAATTCTCGGAGACGGAGCATTAAAATTCAAATCATTAAATCCTGAAATAAATGCAAAATTAACTCCTGAAATTTGCTATCCTTCTGCTCAACACATGATCTCTTTAGCGTGGACGAAATTTAATCAAAACAGTTTTGAAGATTTAGCTTATTTTGAACCTTTTTATTTGAAAGATTTCCAGGCTACACTTCCAAAGAAAAACAAAACGGGTTAACCATTAACCGCTATCACAGTGTTTATTTTTCCTGGCATCATTTCTTTAAGCATATTTTCAATGCCATTTTTAAGTGTGAAAGTAGAGGATGGACATCCGCTACAGGCACCTTGAAGAATAACCTGAACTGACTTGTTGCTTTCATCATAAGATTCAAATTTGATGTTCCCACCGTCTGAAGCGACTGCCGGTTTAATATATTCTTCTAAAATAGAGACAATTTGTTCCTCCGTGGGATTTAAACCCTTGGTACTTTGCTTATTAGAATTAGTGTTTATTGGGGTTGGGACCTCAGTTAGTATTAAGTTTCCCTCCTCAATAAATGCTCTAATAAATTCGCGAATTTCCATGACTACAGAATCCCATTCTGTTACCTCATACTTCGTAATGGATACATAATTAACATCAATGAACACTTCTTTAACATAAACAAAATGAAAAAGCTTTTGTGCAAGAGGCGAGATTTTTGCTTCATCAATATTTTTAAATTCAACACTTTGTGAAACCAGAGGCTTATTGGCTACAAATTTCATTACCCCGGGATTGGGAGTACTTTCTGCATAAATACTTACAGGTATTTTATCATTTTTTTTGGCCTCTATAACAATACCACCATCATTCAAATAGGCTTCTAGTTGCTCTTTAACCTCAATTATGACATCTTCCCATTCTAAAATATCAAAACGTTCTACTGCAATCGTTTTTTCAGAAAGATTAACAGCTTTTACAAAAGGTAAATAAAATAATTGTTGAACAAGAGGAGATCCTTTGGCATCATCAATGTTTTTGTATTGCACCATTTCTTTTGGTCCAATAGATTGGTCAACTTCAAAATGTGCCCAACTATTCTTTTTTTCGAAAGAAGCGTTAATCCGATAGATTTTCATTGTCATTATTTTTTCAAAAATAAGGAAAGGAAAGCGATTAGATGTCTTAAACTAAAGGCTTCTTAAATAAAATCTTTTGTACTTTGTATTAAAAACAATTATTTATGGAAAGGAATGTTTTTTTGCAGAAAACGCAACCTTAATAGGAGAGACATTATTATGGGAAGTGGATGCTCTGTTTGGTATCAAGCGGTTATCCGCGGCGATGTTAATGCAATACGAATAGGAGACAGAGTTAATATTCAAGATGGTGCAGTTATTCATGCTACTTTTGAAACATCTTCTACTCATGTAGGAAATGGGGTTTCGATTGGACATAATGCTATTATTCATGGATGCACGATTCATGAGAATGTTCTGGTAGGAATGGGAAGTATTATTATGGATCACTGTGTGATAGGAACTAATAGTATAATTGCTGCTGGGGCTGTTGTAACTAAAAACACTATTATTCCTCCAGGTTCAATTTACGGTGGCTTACCCGCTAAAAAAATTAAAGAAGTTGATCAGAATTTACAAAAAAACGAAATTCAAAGAATCGCTACAAATTATATAAAATATGCATCTTGGTTTAAAGAGTAGTAAAAAAAAAGCTATCCATAATTATGGATAGCTTTTTTTTAAATATTAAATTGTTAGTTAAAATCCTAATTCTGTTTTAACATCAGTTATTAAGTCTTTTCCAGAAGCCATGATTACGCTTCCTCCTGGACTTGAGTCCAGGACATAGTCAAAACCTTGAGCAGTAGCTACTTTTTCAATCGAAACACGTGCTTTATCATACAAAGGACGCATCATTTCAGCAGAACGCTTTTGTAATTCTGCAGCAGCAGTTTCTCTGAAATCCTGAATACGTTGTTGCATTTCCTGTAATTCAATCTGACGTTGTTGGTTGATTAATTCTGTCTGGTTTTGAGCATCTCCTTGATAATTTTGTGCTTTAGTTTGAAATTCTTTTACAGAGGTTTCCATTTCTTTAGCGTACTGGTCTTCAAGTTTTTTTAATTCGTTTTGAGCAGAAATCACTTCTGGCATTTCACTAATTAGTAGTTGAGTATTAATGTGAGCTACTTTAGATTGCGCCATAATATTTAATGGAGCAAAGAACAATAATAAAGTTACGATTAGAGTGGATAAATGTTTCATGTATTTGTGTGGATATTAATTATTTAAAGAGGAAGTTTTTGCTTTGAGCTCCTCGATTTGGTCTTTTCTTTTTTGAATTTTTTGTTGTCTATTTATTCTTTTTAGAACTAGGTCGCTAATATCGTAATTTTTTACCGAATATAACATTGTTAAGTTAGAAGATCTGTCAAAAATATAATCATATTTTTTTTCTTCAGCAATTTTTTTTACAATGCTCATTACCTGATCCTGAACAGGTTGAATTAGTTTTGATCTTTGAATGACCATATCACCCCTAGGTCCAAATCGTTTTTCCTGAAGGGATATAATTTCGGAAGCATAATCTTGTATTTCCAATTCTCGATCATTGATTAATTCAGGAGTCAATAGAATCCTTTCAATATTTAGTTGATCTTGATATTGTTTTAGTTGAATTTTTTTTAGCTCAATGTCTTTTTTCCATTTCCCAACATTTTTATCTAAGAGTTGACTAGCTTTTTTATATTCATCAATATTTTCAAGAATAATATCCATATCAATATAGCCAACTCGAGTTCCTCTCTGAGCTTGAATCAGATTATTCAAGCATAAAAATAAAATAAACACAGAAAGGTTATTCAGATTTTTATTCATATTACCATTAATAACGAAAATAAGTGTAAGTTATTTTAGAAGATAAAAATTGTACATCAAAAGCTTTAAAAACGTTGACCAATTATGAAATGAGTTTCCCATCCATTAGGTGTTGTTGAATTTGGATTAGGATTATCAAAACCATAACCAAAGTCAATTCCCAACAATCCAAAGGCAGGCATGAAAATTCGAACACCAGCTCCTGCAGAACGCTTAGAATTAAAAGGGTTAAAATCTCGAAACCTATCATAACCGTTTCCGGCCTCAAGAAATGAAAGTGCATAAATTGATGCACTAGGTTTTAGAGTTATAGGATAACGGAGCTCTAATGAAAATTTATTATATATAACAGAACCGTCTCGACTGGATAAAGATTGGTTAGGATAGCCCCTTAATTGAATAGTTTCTCTTCCGTCTAAAGCATAGCTTATCATTCCATCTCCCCCTAAAAAGAAACGTTCAAAAGGAATGTTTCCACGACTTTGGTTATATGCTCCAATAAATCCAAAATCAGCTTGTGTTTTTAGAATTAATTTATCGTAAACCTTCGTATACCAAGTCCCATTGAATTTAATTTTATAGAATTCTAACCATTTAAATTTTTCTTGATCAATTTCTGCGAGTAATGGATTTCCGTCAATATCCTGAAATTCGGGAAGAGATTCTAAATTAGAATAATCTTTTCCTGTGAAAAGCGAGTATGGTGGGGTGAACTTAGCACTTATATTAAAGGTAGATCCGGCAACGGGAAAAATAGGATTGATACGTGTATTATTTCTTGATAGACTAACTGTGTAAGCTAGATTATTTGCTTCTCCATCACCAAAAGTAAATAGACCAGTATAATAATTATTTAAATTGTAATACTGATATGAAATGGCATGTGAGATTTGGAAAAAATCGTCAGGTTTTTGTAAACGTTTTGCAAGTCCTAGAGTAATTCCTGAAATTTGAAAGGATTGGCTTTTGTCAGCAAGACCTGTAAAGTAATCATATCGATATTGAATAGTATGCTGAAGTGAGGTTGAAAACTGAACAGGCTGTTGCCCACCTAACCATGGCTCTGCAAAGTTAAAACTATAAGTACTATAAAACTGACTGGCTTGAAGTCGTAATGCTAAAGTTTGACCATCTCCCATTGGTAAGGGTTTGTATGTTTTTTTATCAAAAATATTTCTCATAGAAAAGTTGTTAAACGACAGTCCTAGTGTACCAATAAATCCACCTTGTCCATAACCACCTTGTAACTCAATTTGACTTGCGCCATTTTCTACCAGGTCAAATCCGATATCTATTGTTCCTGAATTTGGATCTACATTTTCGAATTCAGGATTAATTTGTTCGGCATCAAAAAACCCTAATTGACCTAATTCTCTTGAAGTTCGAACTAATTTATCTTTACTGTAAAGTTCACCTGGTTTTGCTCGAAGCTCACGGTAAATTACATGATCATTTGTTTTTGTGTTTCCTGTTATTCGAATTTTATTAAAACTAGCCAGTTTTCCTTCAGTAATCCTGATTTCAAAGTTAATGGTGTCATTTATTGCACTTACCTCTACAGCATTAATATTAGAAAATAAATACCCACTATTTTGATAAAGGTTGGTAATATCATTTGCGTCAGGTTTAGTGTTATCTGCAATACGTTTCTTAAGCAAAACACCATTATAGATATCTCCTTTTTTCAATCCAAAAATTCGTTCTAAAACAGCATTTGAATATGTAGTATTTCCAATAAAATTAATATTTCCTAAATAATACTTATTTCCCTCTTCAATTTTAAGTTTAAGATCAACCGTATTAGACCCATCATCACTTTTAACCAATGTATCTCTTAAAACTCGAGCATCTCTATAGCCTTCTTCTTTATAAAATTCAATCAGTGTAGTTAGATCCTCCTTGAAATCTTCTTCAACAAATTTTGATCTTTTCCAAAATCTAATAGAAGTCTTGTGTTTAGTGTTTTTTAATTTGGATTGAAGGGTACGTTTTTTAAAAACATTGTTTCCTTCAAACTTGACGTCTCTTATTTTTACTCGTGGTCCTTTGTCCACGTTAACCAGCATTTTATATGTGTTGTCTCCAGCTAGGCTATCTTTGATTGTTTTGAGAGAAACTTTAGTGTTTAAAAATCCGTCTTTACGAAATTTATTTTCAATGTAATTTTTGGTATTTGTCAAAAAGCTTTCAGAAAGTTTTTTACCACTTGTTAATTCGGTGTCTGTAATAATAGTTTCTGTACGACCTTTTTTAATACCATTAATCTTTATATCTGAAAGAGTAGGAAGTTCTTCGATTTCAATTTCTACAGATATTTTATCACCGTCGACTTTTATAACATAAAAATTAATATTGCTAAATAAATCGAGTCCCCATAGTTTATTTAAAACTCCGCTGACTTCTTCTCCAGGGACTTGAATTTTTTTGCCTTTTCGTAACCCGCTATAAGAAATAACAGTTTGGGCGTTGAATGTTTTTAGTCCAGAAACTTTTATTGAATCTATTACATACATTTTGCCTTTTACAAAACTCTTAGTCTGAGCCTGTATTTGTACTCCAATAAAAAGTAGAATACAAACAAGTAGATGTTTGTAAATTAGATTAAGTATTGAGTTGTTCGCTCGTTTTTCCAAATCTTCGTTCTCGTTTTCCGTAGTTTAGTAATGCTTTGTGTAAATCCTCTTTAGTGAAATCAGGCCATAGAGTTTCTGTGAAATACAGTTCTGCATAGGCAATATGCCATAATAAAAAATTGCTTATTCTTTTTTCGCCGCTTGTTCTTATTAACAAATCAACCAATGGTAAATTTCGCGTGTAAAGATGCTCAATTATCGTGGATTGGTCAACTTTTTCAGGTGAAATTATACTATTTTTAACTTTAAATGCAATTGCCCTCATTGCTATTGTTAACTCTTCCTTTGCGCCATAGTTAATGGCAAGCGTAAGCTTCATTCCTGAATTCTTTTTTGTTTTTTGAATTACATACTCTAATTCCTTTTTTACAGGCATAGGTAGAAATTCAATATCACCAATTGAATTTAGTCTTATGTTGTTTTCGATGAGCTTTCTAAATTCTTTTTTTAAAGAGCTTACTAAGAGTTTCATTAAAACAGAAATCTCTTCCTTTGGTCGGCTCCAGTTGTCTGTAGAAAAAGCAAAAAGGGTAAGATATTCAATTCCTTCTTCAGCCGCCGCTTCAACTATTTCTTTTACAGCTTGAGCGCCTTGATTGTGGCCCAATACTCGCTGCATTCCTTGTTGCTTGGCCCAACGGCCATTTCCATCCATGATGATGGCAATATGTTTCGGTTTTTTATTCATTTATCCTTACAATAACATGGAAGATCGCCAAAGGTAAATGAAATTGTGAAACCTGTAAAAATATACCAATCATTATTGGTAATATTTCCAAATTTATATCCTGGATTGTCAGCAAATTCATTTTCTGGATTACTTCCATCTAGGTTGTCGGTTAATGTATAACGAGCTCCTATCTCAAAACCTAAAACAAAATAAGGATTTGGGTTTACTTTAAACCCTAGGATGAGTGGAAATGCAATTTTTTGATCTTTACCATAATCAGTTATGGTAGGAGGATTAAAAGGTCCATTCGGTGTCTGGTAATATTGATTATATCTAAAATAACTCAATCCATAAAAAATAAAAGGAGTGAAACTTACTCTCTCTGTATGAAGATTGAATTTTTTAAAATTAATTTCAAAACCAGCCATAACCTCTTGAATGTCGTTATCTATTTTATAAGATCTATTAAAACGACTGAGGTCGCTATTATTAAATTCTGTTTCTGTTAGTTTTGTTAGTGTAAATCCCGCTCGAATGGAGAAGCGATCTGTTTTATTCCATTTATAAACTACTCCATATGCTAAAGAATTTGGGTCTAAGTATCTATTAGTTCCGACATCTCCTACATAATTGCTCCCTCCAACAAAAGTGCCCAATTCATGATATTGGGCTTTAGTAAATACTGCATAAAAACAGAATAATATGAGGGCATAATTAACGTACATCTATAAAATAAACTGAATTTTTGATCTAAAGTTAGATTGAACTTTATAACCTATAAATCCTGATTTTATTGTGTATTACGGCTGTCTTGTCCCCAAAAAAGTTTTTCTCTAAGAGTATTAAAAAAGAATGATCCTTCTAATTGAACAGTTCGTATTGTAAAAGAAGCTTTTTTTAAATATATATCGTTTCCGTTTTCAAGCGTTACTATCCTTGAGTCTAATGAAAGCAGGTGGTTTTTGTCTCTCCCTGTAACCGATATTTTAATTGATATGCTATCGGGTACAATAAGTGGCCTCATATTAATATTATGAGGAGCTATTGGGTTGAGAATTAAGCATTGTGATGAAGGAGAAACGATTGGTCCACCACTGCTAAGCGAATATCCTGTTGAGCCTGTTGGGGTAGAAATAATCAAACCGTCAGACCAGTAAGTTGTCAAGTATTGCCCGTCTAATTCAGTTTTAATACTCAACATTGAGGTTGTGTTTTTTCTATTTACGCTGACTTCGTTTAGGGCAAAACCTATTTCTTCCAAGGCTGATATTGGCTCTTTTGATGAAACTTCTATTAATGAGCGTTCAATCAAAGTGTATTTCTTTAAAAAAAACAAATCTAGGCCTTCTTCAAGTTCGTCGCGATGTAAAGAAGTTAAAAACCCTAAACGTCCAGTATTAATTCCAAAAATTGGAATTCCAGAATTTCTAATAAGAGTTACAGCCCTAAGAATGGTTCCGTCACCACCAATAGAAAATAAAAAATCAACTTCAGTCAAGGCTTGATCATCGTCAAAATAGTTGAAGGAATCACCAAGGTGTTTTTTTAAACGATCAACTAAAATTAGTTCATGTTGTTTTTTCTCTAAATAGTGAATAACTGATTTGACATATGTCAAGGTCTCTTGAGAAAAAAATGCAGTAAAAATAGCAACCTTCATGTCTTAAATTCTTGATGTAAATGTACAAAACTACTTAGAATATGGTTTTTATTAATTTATATTTTATAGGATATTAATTAAAAACAGTTATTTGTTTTTAATTCCCCATTAGAGCTATTACTTTTACAAAAAAAAACAATGACTTCACTAAGTGTAAATATCAATAAAATAGCTACGCTTCGAAATTCTCGTGGAGGTAATACTCCTAATTTGCTTAAAGTTGCCAGTGATTTGCAGCGATTTGGAGCGCAAGGAATAACAATTCATCCCAGACCTGATCAGCGCCATATCCGTTACACAGATGCACAAGCTCTTCCGGATATAATTTCCACTGAATTTAATATTGAAGGAAACCCTATTCCTGAGTTTGTTGATTTGGTTCTATCCATTAAACCTACACAAGTTACTTTGGTGCCTGATTCAGTTGATGCATTAACTTCAAATGCTGGATGGGATACAATTAATAACGATATTTTTTTAAAAAAGACAATCCTAAAATTTAAGAAAGCAGGAATTCGCACTTCTATTTTTTTAGACCCTGATATTCGAATGATTGAAGGTGCTCTTGCAACAGGAGCCGATCGTGTTGAATTATATACAGAGTCATATGCTACTGATTATGAAAAAAATCCAGAAGCTGCGATTGCTCCATATATCGCTGCTGCAAAAAAAGCATCAGATTTGGGCTTAGGCATAAATGCTGGCCATGATTTGAATCTAGATAACATCTCTTTTTTTGCTAAGCATATACCTGATTTATTAGAAGTTTCAATTGGACATGCATTAATTTGCGAAAGCTTGTATTTAGGATTTGAAAATGTAATTCCCATGTATCTTCAACGTTTATCCTAATGCCTATTTTAAATAGTAAAATTCTTGGTGAAACAGGATTAGATTTATTGATTCTTCATGGATTTCTAGGAATGGGTGACAACTGGAAGACCCATGCTAAAAATTGGTCAACTAATGGATTTCGAGTCCATTTAATAGATCAGCGTAATCATGGTAGAAGTTTTTGGGATGACGCGTTTAGTTATAAATTGATGGCAGAAGACATAGTAGATTACTGTAAGTCACATGATTTAAAAAACATTTTAGTTTTGGGACATTCCATGGGGGGCAAAACTGTTATGCATTTAGCTTGTAATAATCCAGAACTAATAAAAGCTTTTGTAGTAGCCGATATTTCTCCAAAGAGATACAAGCCAGGTCATAAACAAATTTTAATTGGTTTGTCTCGATTAGACTTTAAACAAATCAGAAATAGATTGGATGCCGATTTGCAATTAACGAATTATGTTTCTGATGTTGGTACTCGTATGTTTTTGCTTAAAAATTTATACTGGGTCGAAAAAGATAAATTAGGCTTAAGGTTGAATATTGATATTTTGAAAAACGCAAATGAATCTGTTGGTGAAGGATTGAGTTCTGAGATGCAATCCGATTTACCCTGTCTTTTTCTTAAAGGGTCCAATTCTGAATATATTTTTGAAACGGATACTCCTTTAATACATTATCACTTTCCAAAAGCTGAGCAGTTTACTATTCCAGATTCAGGTCATTGGCTTCATGCTGAAAACCCTAAATTATTTTTTAAGGTGGTTACCAAATGGCTTCAAAAACAATTTTAATTTTTTCACATTCTATTCTAATTATGTGAAATTTAACCGGAGTTAAGGTATTATGCTTGCCATGCTTTACTTTTATTCCCTAAACTATCAGAATGAAAGCGAATATTCGAAACGCAATTAAAAACGACAGTGCTGCAATTTTAGGATTAATACAAGAATTAGCTTTGTATGAAAAGGAATCTAAAAGTGTCGAATTAACACTCTCAGATATTGAGAATTATGGTTTTGAAAAAATTCCATTATTTGAGTGTTATGTAGCTGAAGTTGATAGTAAAGTAGTTGGAATGGCTTTGTTTTACTCTCGGTTTTCAACATGGAAAGGTCCTACATTTCATTTAGAAGATCTAATTGTTTCAGAGTCATATAAAGGCAAAGGATATGGCACTCAACTTTATTCTACGTTTATTCGTCATGCATATAATGCAGGTGCAAAACGTCTGGATTGGAATGTTTTGGATTGGAATACTCCTGCAATAAATTTTTATGAAAAGAGCGGTGCTAGTGTTCTTAGAGATTGGGATACAGTTCAAATGGATCGTAGGTCAATGAAAGTCTATTTAGTTAATCATTAAGAAAAAGATGAAGGTATTTAAATTTGGAGGGGCCTCTGTTAAAGATGCTGTTGGAGTAAAAAATTTAGCTCACGTATTAAAAACAGTAGGATATAAAGAGACATTAGTTGTTGTTTCTGCAATGGGAAAAACTACTAATGCTCTTGAGCAAATCATTTCAGAATATTTTAATAATAAAGATCAAAGACCTCCTAGTTTGGTCCCTTTGAAAGAGTTTCATGTTCAAATTATAAAAGAACTTTTTAATCACAAAAAAAGCTCGCTAATTAAATTGATTAATGAATTTTTCGAAGAACTTCAAGTATTTTTTAAAACTAATAAGTCCCCTAATTATAGTTTTGTTTATGATCAGGTTGTTTGTTTTGGAGAACTTTTGTCAACAACAATTATAAATGATTACTTAAATCATTTGGGGTTAATCAGTTTTTGGTTGGATGCACGTGAGTGTATTAAAACAGATGATTATTATCGTGCTGCAAATTTAGATTGGGAACAGACACAAAATCTAATTAAAGAAAAAATCGGAAAAAATTCATTGGTTGTTTCACAAGGATTTATTGGAAGTAATTCGAATAATTTTTCGACTACCTTAGGTAGAGAAGGATCTGATTATAGTGCTGCTATTTTTGCATATGCATTAAATGCTGAATCTGTAACCATTTGGAAAGACGTTCCGGGTGTCTTAAATGGAGACCCTCGTGTTTTCAAAGACACCCAGTTGTTAA